>ERZ1023617.22-NODE-22-length-74263-cov-43.608789_pt1 | contig 74263 bp, 48 predicted proteins | sample MGYA00380328_ERZ1023617 | MGnify/ENA primary metagenome ERZ1023617 (study PRJEB33179, sample SAMN07448977) | human gut metagenome | biome: Human-gut; feature: Human associated habitat; material: Faeces | host: Homo sapiens | place: India: Bhopal | collected...
ATTTTTTCATTTCACTTACATTTTAAGGAGTCAACCATATGTACAAAAAGACAAAGGCTCTGAACGCACATTCAAAGACTTTGAATAGAACTTTTATGGATTAAACAGAACATTTATATAGTATAAGAGAAAGATTTTCTCAGTATTAAGTGAACGTTTTATAGGAATTCAAGGCTGCTGACACAAGTATGGCATTTGTGAAAGTTCAGTTAAAATATGCTTTTATGTTTTGTTCTCTTTGTTTTTTTGAGTAATTTTGCAGTATTGGAAAACGAATGATGGGAAGATATGAAGAAAAGAAAGTTTCATATAATAATAGGTGTAGTCTTGGGCATTGTTGTGCTTGTGGCAGCAAGTTTGTATGGAGTAAGCAGCTATATGCTCGCTTACTCGCTCAACTATCCAGAGCAGGAGCGAATGACAGCCGAGCATTGGAAGACGAGACTAAAGAGTGAATGTCCCTGGATTTCAGTCTGGATGGACTCAGTGTATCAGCATCATTGCGTGAAAGACACCTTCCTGCTGATGCCTTCGGGCTATAAGGCTCATGCCCTTTATCTCTATGCCCCCAAGTCTACTGACAGAACTGCCATTGTGGTTCATGGCTACAAGGTGCGTGCCGAGGGAATGCTCCACATCGCCTATCTCTATAATCATGATATGGGGTATAATGTGCTCCTTCCCGATCTGTATGGACATGGCAAGAGCGAGGGTGATCATATACAGATGGGGTGGAACGACCGATGGGATGTCATCAGATGGTCGCAAGTAGCCCATGAGATATTTAAAGTGAAGAGTACAGAACGAAAAGTGAAGAATACGTGGCAGGTGATTCATGGCATATCGATGGGTGCAGCTACTACGATGGCTGTCGCGGGCGAGAAGACTCCGGGATATGTGAAGTGCTTTGTGGAGGATTGCGGTTATACCAGTGTGTGGGACGAGTTTGCCGCTCAGCTCAAAGACCAGTTTGGCTTGCCAGCTTTCCCTTTGATGAACACTACTTCCGCGCTCTGCCTGCACAAGTATGGCTGGTCGTTTGCTGAGGCTCAGCAGATATCCCAAGTCCGTAAAAGTACCAAACCGATGCTCTTTATCCATGGCGACAAGGATGCCTTTGTGCCTTATGACATGCTTCACCCCCTGTACGATGCAAAGGAGAGAGGGCGCAAGGCTATTTTTATCGCCAAAGGCTCAGTTCATGCCATGGCTTACCGCGATCATCATGAGGAATATACCCGTGTGGTGAAAGACTTTGTATTGTTATGTTCTATGGAGTGGGGATGATTTTTTTCTCTTACATTCGGGGCATTCGCCTTTGATGACAAAGGAAACGGAATGAGGACAGAATCCTTCGGGCAGTTCGAAACTTGGAATATGGATGTCATCCAGACAGAAAGAGCGCTGGCACGTCTCGCAGTAGAAGTGGATATGTCCGTCATGATGGTCGCACTTGCCCTCTTCCTCGCACAGTTCGTAGTTGAGTATGCCACGTCCGTCCTCAAAGGCATGCACCACATCATGCTCCAAGAACAAGGTGAGTGTACGGAATATGCTCGATTTGTCCATCGATGGCATCAAGGTTTCCATGTCGCCAAGGCTCATCGGGGCAGAATGACTGAGCAAAGCCTTGTACACCAATATCCTGTTGGCTGTGGGTTTGATGCCTTTTCTTGTCAACTTGTCTGTAGCTTGCTGGCTGTTCATCTCTTTGGTTACTGTTGGGTGACGGTGAAAATATGAAAGCGGGTATGTCTCTTTAATCGTCACTAAGGTGCAATAATAGCGTAGGTTCAGCAGAGTCTTTTCGTCATAGCGAAACTCTGCCGCCCCACGCCCGATAGAATATGAATGTTACTTGTTCTTCAACAAGTCGCGAATTTCGGTAAGGAGTTTTTCCTCTGCCGTAGGCTTAGGCTCTGGTTTGGGCTCTTCCTCCTTCTTCTTGGCAAACTTGTTGACCAGTTTGATCAGCATGAAGATACAGAAAGCCACGATGAAGAAGTCGAGGCAGGTCTGCAGGAAGTTGCCATAGTTGATGGTGGCAGCAGGCAGTTTCTCGCCGGCTACTTCCACGGTAGGAAGTGAAATCTTCAGTTCCGAGAAGTTGACTCCACCGATAATCCATCCTATAGGAGGCATGATGAGATCGTCTACCAACGAACTGACGATTTTGCCAAAGGCACCACCAATGATGACACCGACAGCCATATCGAGCACATTGCCACGCATGGCGAATTGCTTGAATTCACTCAGAAATTTACTCATCTTTTCTTTTTATTATTTTAAGTTTGACATATACACCTTATTATATATAGGGGCTGCTGCAACTGCAGTCACGCATTCATACTTTTTATTTTGCAATATGGAGTTGTCAGTATGGCCCCTTAAGGCATGAAAAGACTACGATATTCTGCAACATGCAGTCTTTTTTAAATAATTTAATACTCAATTCGTGTGCAAAGTTAGAAAAAAATTAGTAACTTTGCGCTCGATAAGAAAAAAAAATGCTCAAAAGTATTGCTTTTTGAATGTTTCAGCTCATTGGCAAGTGCTTCGAGGCTTATTAAGGTAAAAATTATTTTCAACCATTAATTTAAATATTAAACAAAATGACAAAAGTTGCTATTAACGGCTTCGGCCGTATCGGTCGTCTGGCTTTCCGTCAGATGTTTGAGGCAGAGGGTTATGAGGTAGTTGCTATCAACGACCTTACATCTCCAAAAATGTTGGCTCACCTTCTTAAGTATGATACAGCTCAGGGTGGCTTCGCTGGCAAGTACGGTGAGGGCAAGCACACTGTAGAGGCAACAGACAACTCTATCATCGTTGACGGTAAGGAAATCACTATCTATGCTAAGCCAAACGCAGCTGAGCTTCCTTGGGGTGAGCTTGGTGTTGACGTAGTACTCGAGTGCACTGGTTTCTATACATCTAAGGAGAAGGCTTCTGCTCACCTTACAGCAGGTGCTAAGAAGGTAGTTATCTCTGCTCCTGCAGGTAACGATCTTCCTACTATCGTTTACAACACAAACCACAAGACTTTGACTCCAGCCGATACAGTTATCTCTGCAGCTTCTTGTACAACTAACTGCTTGGCTCCTATGGCTGACACTTTGAACAAGTACGCAGCTATCCAGTCTGGTATTATGTCTACTATCCACGCTTACACAGGTGACCAGATGATTCTCGACGGTCCTCAGCGTAAGGGTGACCTCCGTCGTTCACGTGCAGGTGCTCAGAACATCGTTCCAAACACAACAGGTGCTGCTAAGGCTATCGGTCTCGTAATTCCTGAGTTGAACGGTAAGTTGATCGGTTCTGCACAGCGCGTTCCAACTCCAACAGGTTCTACAACTATCCTCATTGCTGTTGTTAAGGGTAAGGACGTAACTGTTGAGGGTATCAACGCTGCTATGAAGGCTGCTTCTAACGAGAGCTTCGGTTACAACGAGGATCTGATCGTATCTTCTGATATCATCGGTATGCGTTACGGTTCTCTCTTCGATGCTACTCAGACAATGGTTAGCAAGATCGACGACGATACATATCAGGTACAGGTTGTTTCTTGGTACGACAATGAGAACTCTTATACTTCTCAGATGGTTCGTACTATCAAGTACCTCGCTGAGTTGAAGTAATACCGCAGAAGCGATATTCTACAATATTATAGGCCTGGCATTGCAAAATGCCAGGCTTTTTTGCGTTTAACACCCGTATGAAACCTTATTTCGGGTCTTTAAGTGATGCTAAACTTCTTTTTTTCGCTTTCTTTGTTTACCTATATCAGAAATTTTTGTATCTTTGCCACCATGAAACAGACGATGATAACGATATTGGGTCCTACGGCAAGCGGAAAGACCAGTCTTGCTGCTGCCTTGGCTGCTTCCTTTCCTTCGCGTATGGACGGGATGGAAGCCGAGATTATCAGTGCAGACAGCCGACAGGTGTATCGCGGAATGGATATAGGAACGGGTAAGGATCTGGCCGACTATACTGTAGGGGACAAGCAGATTCCCTATCATCTCATAGATATCTGCGAGCCAGGAACCAAGTACAACCTCTTTCAGTATCAGCAAGACTTCTATGATGCCTATCAGGATGTTCTTAGAAGGGGAAGGTTGCCCATCCTTTGTGGCGGTACGGGACTTTATATTGAGTCCGTGCTCAAGGGCTATCATCTCTCGCCTGTGCCTCAGAACCCTGTGCTTCGTGAGCGTCTTGCCGACAAGAGCCTGGCTGAGCTTACAGAGATGCTGCAACAGCTCAAGGCAAGGAACGGCTCGCATATGCACAACCGCACCGATGTCGACACAGCCCAGCGTGCCATTCGTGCCATAGAGATTGAGACTTATAATGCCGAGCATCCCATGCCCGAGAGGGAGCTGCCATCGGTTGACTCCTTGATTATCGGTGTGAGCATCGACCGTGAATCTCGTCGTGAGAAGATTACACGCCGACTGAGGCAACGCCTTGATGAAGGTATGGTCGATGAAATCAGATCGCTTCTCGACAGGGGCATTCCTGCAGAAGACTTGATATACTACGGCTTGGAATACAAGTTTGTCACAGAATATGCGACAGGTAAGACATCCTACGACGAGATGTTCCGAGGCTTGGAGATAGCCATACATCAGTTTGCCAAGCGACAGATGACATGGTTCCGCGGCATGGAGCGCAGAGGCTTTACCATACATTGGGTGGACGCCTTGCAGCCCATGGCAGATAAGGTGGAACAGATATTCGAGTTGACAGGCGACGTGGACAGGTAAATCTTGAAATATAAAAAACAAAATATAGATCATGGCGGTTAATGAAAACAAGTGGGGATTGCTCTATTGCCCCCGTAACGGGTGGCGTGAAGGAAAACGCTGGCTCAAGATAGAGAAGGTGTTGCGCCAGCAGCATATCGACTACGACTTTGTGCAGAGTGAGAACCAGAAAAGTGTGGAACGGTTGGTGAAGATGTTTATCAACAATGGCTATAAGACAATAGTCATTGTGGGAGGCGACTCTGCACTCAATGATGCCGTCAACTGTCTGATGCAGGTAGACAAGGCTACTCGTGAAGGGATAGCCCTTGGCGTAATCCCTCATGGCATGATGAACGACTTCGCCCATTTCTGGGGATTCTCCGACAGCGATTATGAGCAGACTATCAAATGGTTGAAACAGCGCCGTATCAGGAAAATCGACTTGGGCTGTATCCGTTATACGAACAAGCGCGACGAGAAGTGCCATCGTTACTTCTTGAACTGCATCAACGTGGGCTTGATTGCCGCTATCATGAATCTGCGCCGCAAGACCCATCACTTCCTGGGTTCCCGCACACTTTCGTTCATCTCTTCTTTTGTGCTCATGATTTTCCAGCGCCTCGACTACAAGATGCATGTCAAGATCAATGAGGATGAGATACAGCGCAGGGTGATGACCATGTGCATAGGCAATGCCTCAGGATATGGGCAGACACCTAACGCCGTGCCCTATAACGGACTGCTCGATGTGTCGGTGGTGTATCATCCGCAGATCACACAGCTCTTCGAGGGATTCTATCTCTTCGTGCGTGGTAAGTTCCTCAACCATCGCAGTGTGCATCCTTACCGTACCCGTGAGGTGGAGGTGAAGGAGGCTTCGCATGCCCTCATCGGTGTGGATGGCCGGCTGATGAACACCCCTAAGGGTAGTTATAAGATAACGGTAGAGCAGGAGGTCATCAATTTCCTGATTCCTGCCTGATAAGAGGAGCGGGCAACTTGCTCCTCTTTTTTCGTATAAAGTGGTTGACGGCTGCCAGTCTGGGTGTTGTCAACATGCTGTTTTGTCCAAAAAGTAAGTTGATTTGGCTAAAAAAAACATGATAAAACAAAATTTCAACTATTTTTATCCCAAAAAACTTTGTTATACAACAAAAAATCGTTACCTTTGAACCAATCTAAAGTAATGTATTAAAAACTAAAACCTTAATATAGATCTATGAGTTATCTAAAATTCGAAAAGGCCCTGATGACTAACCTTCAAGAGTCATTGCCCAAGGAGTTGTTGCGTACCAACCGCTCTGGTGCTTATTCGTGCTCTACGATTGTGGACTGTAATACCCGCAAGTATCATGGTCTATTGGTTGTGCCGGTTCCAGAACTGGACGATGACAACCATGTGCTCCTGAGCTCGCTCGATGTTACGGTGATTCAGCATGGCGCTGAATTCAATCTTGGACTGCACAAGTATCAAGGCAACAACTACAATCCGATGGGACACAAGTACATCCGTGAATTCGATTGCGATAAGGTTCCTACCACGTTGTATCGTGTGGGAGGCGTCATTCTGAAGAAGGAAGTGGTGTTCCAGCATTATGAGAATCGTATTTTGTTGCGTTACACCTTGGTGGATGGACATTCTGCCACTACACTGAGGTTCCGTCCTTTCCTTGCATTCCGCAGCGTGAGACAGTTTACTCACGAGAATGCAACTGCTTCAAGAGATTATGCTGAGGTCGACAATGGCATCAAAACATGTATGTATGCCGGTTATCCCGACCTGTTCATGCAGTTCTCCAAGAAGAATAATTTCATCTTCCAGCCCGACTGGTATCGTGGTGTGGAGTATCCTAAGGAGCAGGAGCGCGGCTATGCTTCCAATGAGGACCTCTATGTTCCCGGCTATTTCGAGATGAACATCAAGAAGGGGGAGACCATCGTCTTTGCCGCTTCCACATCCGAAATCAAATCGCGCAGTCTGAAGGCACTCTTCGACAAGGAAGTGAATGAGCGTGCGCCACGCGACAATTTCTTCCATTGTCTGGTCAATGCAGCCCATCAGTTCCATCGTCGCGAAAGCAACGACGACCGATACATCATTGCCGGTTATCCTTGGTTCAAGTGCCGTGCCCGCGACACGTTCATCTCTTTGCCTGGTCTGACACTCTCCATCGAGGAAGACGATTACTTCGAGTTGGTGATGAAGACCGCTATGAAGGGTTATTACGAGTTCATGGAGGGCAAGCCTGTCACCGTACATATTGCAGAGATTGACCAGCCCGATGTGCCTTTGTGGGCAGTATGGGCTTTGCAGCAGTATGCCAAGGAGAAAGGAAAAGAAGCTTGCCTTAAGAAGTACGGCAAGTTTATCAAGGACGTAGTGATGTACGTGAAGTGCAATCATCACCCCAACCTGAAGCTGATGCCCAACGGACTTCTTTACACCGACGGCAAGGACAAGGCTGTGACATGGATGAACTCCACTGCCAACGGGCATCCTGTTGTTCCCCGTACGGGATACATCGTCGAGTTTAATGCCTTGTGGTATAATGCCCTTTGCTTCTGTGCCTCTCTGTGCGAGTTGGCAGGCAAGGAGAAAGATCAGCAGCAGTTCCTCGAGGCAGCCGAACTTGCCAAGCAGTCGTTCCTCGACACTTTCCTCAACGAGTATGGTTATCTCTACGACTATGTTGACGGCAAGATGATCGACTGGAGTGTTCGTCCCAATATGATATTCCCTGTAGCCTTCGACTACTCTCCATTGTCGCAGGACCAGAAGAAGCGTGTGCTCGACATCTGTACCCGAGAGCTTCTTACACCTAAGGGTCTGCGTTCACTCTCGCCAAAGAGTGGCGGATACAACCCTGTCTATGTAGGTCCGCAGAGCCAGCGCGACTATGCTTATCATCAGGGTACAGCATGGCCATGGCTGGGTGGCTTCTATATGGAGGCAAGTCTGAAGATGTATAAGCGTACACGTCTGAGCTTCATTGAGCGCCAGATGGTGGGCTATGACGATGAGATGTCATGCCATTGTTTGGGCACTATCAGCGAGCTCTTCGATGGCAACCCTCCATTTACTGGGCGAGGTGCTATCTCCTTTGCCATGAATGTGGCAGAGATTCTGCGTGCGCTCGAACTACTTGAAAAATATCAATATTAAATAAGGAGGACTGCAATATGAAAGTATTAATGTTTGGATGGGAGTATCCTCCTCATGTATTTGGTGGCTTGGCTACTGCCAATTTTGGTATCTCACAGGGATTGCATGCTCAGGGCGATGTGGATATCACTCTCTGTCTGCCTCATCCTTTTGGTGATGAAGACCGCAGTGCCGCTAAAATTGTAGCCATGAACTGTGTGCCTATAGCCTGGCGCGATGTCAACTATGACTATGTGAAGCAGCGTGTGGGCAACATCATGGACCCTAATGACTATTTCCGTTATCGTGATCATATCTATGCCGACTTCAATTATATGAATGTCAATGACCTCGGCTGTATGGGCTTTGCTGGTGGATATCCTTCCAACCTTCACGACGAAATCAATAACTATTCTGTCATTGCAGGAGTGGTGGCTCGTTCTGAGGAGTTCGACATCATTCATGCTCACGACTGGCTTACCTTCCCCGCAGGTATCCACGCCAAGAAGGTGAGTGGAAAGCCTCTGTGCATCCACGTGCATGCCACCGACTTCGACCGAAGCCGTGGCAAGGTGAACCCTACTGTTTATTCTATCGAGAAGGATGGTATGGACAATGCCGATTGTATCATGTGTGTGTCAGAGCTTACCCGTCAGACAGTCATCAATCAGTATCATCAGGACCCACGCAAGTGTTTTGCCATGCACAATGCTGTTTATCCATTGAAGCAGGAGTGGCAGGACATTCCTCGTCCCGACCATAAGGGCAAGGAGAAGGTGGTAACCTTCTTGGGACGTATCACTATGCAGAAAGGTCCGGAATACTTTGTCGAGGCTGCCAATATGGTGTTGCATCGTACTCGCAATGTGCGTTTCTGTATGGCTGGTTCCGGCGATATGATGAATCAGATGATTTATCTCGCTGCAGAGCGTGGCATTGCCGACCGTTTCCACTTCCCGGGATTCATGCGTGGCAAGCAGGTGTATGAGTGCCTGAAAGACTCTGATGTCTATGTCATGCCTTCGGTGAGCGAGCCTTTTGGTATCTCTCCTTTGGAGGCCATGCAGTGTGGCACGCCTACGATTATCTCCAAGCAGAGTGGTTGTGGTGAAATCCTGACCAACTGTATCAAGGTAGACTACTGGGACATTCATGCTCTGGCTGATGCCATCTATAGCATTTGCCACAACGAGAGTCTCTTCGACTATCTGTCTGTGGAAGGCAAAAATGAGGTCGACCAGATAACCTGGGAGAAGGTGGGAGCACGCATCAAGGACCTTTACCTCAAGACACTGGGGTGGAAGTAGGTGTGAAGTGAAGAGTGAAGTTAAACGTTCAAATTTTAATTTTTTATGAAGACAATTTGTTTATATTTCGAAATACATCAGATCATCCATCTGAAGAGGTATCGTTTCTTCGATATCGGTACCGACCATTATTACTACGATGACTATGAGAACGAGCGTAGTATCAGTGATATTGCTGAGCGTTCTTATATGCCTGCCCTCACAGCTCTTGAGGATATGATCAAGGCCAACGGACAGTATTTCAAGGTGGCTTTCTCTATCTCTGGTGTGGGTATGGAGCAGTTGGAACTTCATGCACCACAGGTGTTGGAGAAGTTGCAGGACCTCAACAAGACAGGTTGCGTAGAGTTCCTTGCCGAACCTTATTCTCATGGCTTGGCATCTCTCGTCAACGAGGAGAGCTTTAAAGCCGAAGTACAGCGTCAGGCTGCCAAGATGGAGGAGTACTTTGGCAAGAAGCCACAGGTGTTGCGCAACTCTTCACTCATCTATAGCGATGATATCGGTTTGCAGGCTTCACAGATGGGTTTTGCCGGCATGCTTACCGAGGGTGCCAAGCATGTGTTGGGATGGAAGTCTCCTCACTATGTTTACAACTGCGCCCTGGCTCCAAAGCTCAAGCTCTTGCTGCGTGATGTGCGCCTGAGCGATGATGTCTCTCTGCGTTTCAACAACAGCAACTGGGACGGCTATCCTCTCTTCGCCGACAACTATATCAATCAGATTGCTGCCCTGCCTCAAGAGGAGCAGGTAATCAATATCTTCATGGAGCTGTCTGCTCTCGGTATTGCCCAGCCCTTGTCAAGCAACATTCTGGAGTTCCTGAAGGCTCTGCCAGCTTGCGCCAAGGAGAAGGGCATCACCTTCTCTACTCCTATCGAGATTTGCAAGAAGATGAAATCGGTAGGCGAGTTGAATGTTCCTGATACCCTGAGTTGGGTAGACGAGGAGCGCGATGTCAGCACATGGTTGGGTAACTCTATGCAGCGTGAGGCTTTCAACAAACTTTATAGTGTTGCCGACCGTGTCCGCATTGCCAACGATCCTCGTATCAATCAAGACTGGGATTACCTGCAGGCAAGCAACAACTTCCGCTTCATGACCACCAAACCAAGCAATGTAGGTCTTGACCGTGGTATCTACAGCGATCCTTTCGATGCTTTCACCAACTATATGAATATTCTTGGCGATTTCCTCAATCGTGTCAACGACTTGTATCCTTCTGATGTGGATAACGATCAGCTGGAGGGTCTTCTCACCACCATCAAGAATCAGGATGAGGAAATCGAGGTAAAGGACAAGGAGATTGTCCGTCTGCAGGCTAAGCTCGAGAAGATAGAGAAAGAGGCAGAAAAACTCCGTGCCGAGAAGAAGCCTGCTGCCAAGAAGACCGCTACTGCAGCCAAGGCTCCTGCCAAGAAGACAGCTACTAAGGCTCCTGCTGCAGCCAAGAAGGCTCCTGCAAAGAAAGCTGCCACTAAGGAAGAAACTACAGAAAAGAAATAAGAGTATAATCCAATAAACATAAAAAAGGCAATCTGCTGTTTGACAGATTGCCTTTTTTGTTTGTTCTATATTGACAGGTGATGAGCCTGTAGTGTACAGAGAGTAGGTTACTTCACAACGAATTTCTTGTTGTTAAAGATATAGATACCTTTCTTCAGACCTTCGTAACCTTTTTGTGCTACAACACGGCCGCTGAGGTCATAGATGTTGGTGTCTGCCATAAGCTTGGTGTCTGTTGTTATGTTAGTGATGGCACTCGTAACTTTTGTTCCCTTGAGGGTGATAACCCATGCTGCTTGAGCATCCTGTGGAGTAAAGGTCATGACTCCTGTAGCAGGTGTGGCTAATGTAATATCGTAGCTGGTGTCTGTGCTTGTGGTTGTAGTACGGCTTGGGAAGCTGTATTTGGAAGCATAATTGACACCATCTAATTCTGATAAGTAGCAATTCTTATTATCTTCATTAGTATAACCTGCGAATGTAGCAGAGGTAATTGCTACATTTTCAGGTAAGTTGATTGTGAATTTTACTCCTTTGCTATACTTGATGGTATTGCTTTTAGCTGTGGCATAACCTTTATTAGAAGTGATGGAACAACCATTCTTGAAATTCCATGTTGTTTCTGTTGAACCATTTGACAAACTGCAGGTATTTGCTGCCAAAGTATATGTAACGTCTCCTGTTTCTCCTGGGGTAGGATCTACAGTTGAGCTACCAGTGTAATCACCTGTGAGATTATTTACTTCGTATTGAGTAGCAATAAGTTTTCCATCCTTGCTATTGGTTATCTTGCATCCATTCTTAAATGTGATGCCATCCACAAATGCAAGGAACATACCTTTTTGGGCTTCTACTTGAACATTATCAAAGGTTATGTTCTTAACATGGCTCTCCGGCAAACCATAGATGTAGATAGGAAAATATCCCTTCGCACTTGTATTGTATGGAGTACCTGTAGATGTCACATTCTGAATAAGAATGTCGCGGAAGGCAGGTGTCTTTGCGGTTACTTCTGCTGCTGTGGCTTCAGATGGAATTGGCTTTGTACTCAGATTGTACCAAGTTTCGATATAGATGGGATTTCTCACTCCTGTCATTGTACAATTACGGAAGATGAGATTATATACATCGCCACTTCTATCACGTTGTGATTTCAAGCGGAATCCACTATCTGTATTCTTGAAAGTGAGGTCCTCATAAATAATGTCATGCATGTTATTGGTGAAACTGCCAAATGATGCACCATGTCCTGTGCCCATTTTACAATTCCAGACGTGTACATACTGTGCATCATCATCGCAAACCACGTTGTCATCACCTGTACTGATGTTACAGTCGTAGATGTTTACATGGTGTCCCCAGATAGAGATTCCATCTGTGTTGTGTGATGGCTGTTCTGTCTTTGTATCTGAGGCAGGATTATAAATCGTCACATCATGGATAGTTGCATCGCTTGCCTTACCACTATTGCTGATGGTAAGATTTACACCTGGTGTGTTCTGAATCTTTATATTTCTAACCATGAAACGAGAACCCTGTTCGAAGCGTATCATAGCTCCTGGATTGAAGGTCTCCTTGTTGTCGCGAGCCTTCCACCAGCGTGCGCCCTGTCCGTCGATGATAGATGTTTCGCCTTCACCCTCGATTACAATGTCGCTTTGATTCTTATTCTTACAACCAATAAAGAGAGTCTTGTTGTTAGGAGCCTTACCATATTCCACGAGCTTCAGGGTAGCACCTGCGCAAAGGTGGAGTACGGTCTTAGACTTGATGCTGAGTACCTCGGTTTTGCTGGTCATCTGGTCTGTGCTGCCAAACATCCATGTACCCGCAGGTATTACGACCATACCGCCAGTGGTAGGAACAGCATCCAGGGCTTTCTGAATAGCCTTGGTGTTGTCTGCTGCCGATGTGGAGGCACCATAGTCTTTGATGTTAAACGTATTTTCCGATGTGATGGCTGGCAACTGTGGTAATGCTACTGCTGTCCATCCCTCAGGAGTGTTCTGAGCTTTTTGCTCAACGGTGATTCCCGCAAAAGTCTGTGCCTTTGCGAGTACGGGTAATGTCATAAGTGCTGCAAGCACCATGTTTTTGAAAAAAGTCTTGTTCATAAATTAGGCTTATATTTATTATATTGCAAAATTACAATTATTCTATATATAATAAGGTGTAAACCTCAGAAAATTATACGAAAACGATTACGTATAAGGAATACTTTTATGTTCACTTCCTCTTCGATGAATCTACGAGACAGTCTTGTTCTTTGGAAGTAGGGGAGTGGTAATGAAATAAAAAAGTGCAATGCCCAATGTGAGCATTGCACTTCCTATGCGCTTATGATTTTAATTTCTTGATTTCCTCTATAGATAAACCTGTGGATTGGAAAATGATGTCCATTGGTGTATTTAAAGCAAGAAGTTTGAGGGCGATTTCTTTGGCTTTTTCTTTTTCTCCTTCTGCTCTTCCTTCCACTCTTCCTTCAGCTCTTCCTTCGATTCTTCCTTCTGTTAGACCATCTTGATATCCTTCGTCACGGCTGGTATCGAAGAGGCTCTTCATGTGTCTAACTGCTTCTAAATGGCGGTAATAGGCTTGTTTGTCTTTTTGAGAGAGTGAATCTACACGCAGGCGTTCGCGTGCCTCTGGTAATCCTGCAGCAGTGGCTTTTGAACTGATAGAACCTGTTTTTAGAAATTCAATCCATTCATCAAGTGGAGTGGTCGCTACCTTGTCAAAATCATTGACACGTAGTATGTAGTACTCTGGGAACAAGTCACCAGGACTCTTCCTTAACTCCAATTTATCATCTTTGATACCAAAGAATTTCTCATTCTGTCGGATGGAGAGTTTAAGTGTATCATGTGGTTCGTGTTCACCGACGAACTCGGTTTTGCCATGGTAAACATAATCTTTGCCTTGTCCCAGTTCAAAATAGACGATGTTGATGGAATACACCTTGCGGACAGCTTCGTATGGCTTGCCAAGACCAATATATTCCGTTATCGCTTTAGAAACTCCATAGAGCATGCGATGGAAATAGGTTTGCTCTCGACTGTTTTGTACTTCAATGATGCACAACTGTTCGTTTTCGCTTTCTGCCAGAATATCTACTCGGTTATATTTATCGTCCTCGTCTTCTTGGTTACTTTCGCTCTCTAAGAAACGGTGAATCTTAAATTTCTTTCCTAATAATGAAGACAAAAAGCCCTCAAGCACAACATAGTTAGCTTTGTTGCGCAGCAGACGTTTCATCGCCCAGTCGAATCTTATATAATTGTCTTCGTTAGTTACCATATTTTAACTATTTTAATACCTCGCTGCAAAGATACATTTTTCTTTTGTAACTTCCAAGTGAAACAACAAAAAAAGTGCAATGCTCACATCGGGCATTGCACTTCCTATGCGCTTATGATTTTAATTTTTTGATTTCCTCTATAGATAAACCTGTGGATTGGAAAATGATGTCAATTGGTGTGTTTAAAGCAAGAAGTTTGAGGGCGATTTCTTTGGCTTTTTCTTTTTCTCCTTCAGCTCTTCCTTCCACTCTTCCTTCTGCTCTTCCTTCAGCTCTTCCTTTTGCTTCTCCTTTTATTATTCCTTTTTCCTCTGCATGCTTATATACTGCATAATTGTCCCACATGACCATCATGCTGTTGTCGTATTTCTCCTGCTCTTCTTTTGTCAGGGTCTTTGAGTCTGCTATTTCTGCCAGTCTCTTGAATATTTTGTGCTGAGCCTCGAAAGGCATTTTCTCTAAAGTCTCCATATGCTTCAAATTATAAATCCAACAATCTAAAAACGTATTACACTCCTCTTCTTTCTTTTTGAAAAGGGGCATCACCAAGTAGATGAAACGGATTTTGTTAGAATAAACTTCTCCGCTTTCTTTGTCTGCCAGCACAACGTCTGTTCTAAACTTCTTAGGTGTATTTTCGTCTACATCGAAGTTCATGAAGCAGATTACGTAAACAGGCGTAAGATGGTAGTCCCATAGTCCTTTTACGCCTTGGTCAACTATCGTTTTAGAAGCATAAAACAGAGAGCGGTCTATGAAATAAGCCTGACTTTTGTTTTGCATCTCGACGATAATGTGCTCGCCAGTATCAGTTGTACAAAAGACATCGTATATGATTCCTCTTTGGTCTTTTGTTTCCGGCAACATTTCCTTGTCCTTAAATTTGACATTAGTAATGTGTTGTTCTCCTAAGAGAAGTTGGTTTAAGAATTCTATCAGCAAGTCTTTGCTGTATTCTTGACCGAAGATTCTCTTGAACGACCAGTCTGAGAAAGGGTTGATGTATCTTGCCATATCTTAACTATTTTAATACCTCGCTGCAAAGATACATTTTTTCTTGATAACTTCCAAGTGAAATAATAAAAAAAGTGCAATGCCCGATGTGAGCATTGCACTTCCTTTATAGTTTGTTATAGCGAAGCATCTTGTGGATGCTTGCTATTTGCTTATTCTGCTTTGTACCAGCGTGGGTCACCGATACGGTCGTCTATCTTCATTGTGAAGTTGTGGTTGGCAGGATCAGTGAAGATCTCATCTGATGTCAAGCTGCCTGCAGCGAACTCCTTGATGTCGTTAGAACCGTAAACACAATCCTTTGCACGCATAGATTCGTTGATAACAATAGAACCTGTAGTGCGGACACCTCTTGCTGCTGCATCCATGGACATACCAAGAACAGTTCTGATGATAGTCAGGTTGGTGCTCAACTTGTTGGAATCCATGAAATACTTACTACCGGCAACATTGTTGTAGAAGGTACAGTCGCTGATAGTTACACCACCAGAGATAGCAGCCTTCAACTGGATGAAGTTGTGGCTTGTAGTATCGAATGTAGAATTCTTCAATTCCAACTTACCTACATTTGTGTTGACATGACCGATGTAGAATACTGGGTAACCACCACCAGTAGACATGTTAGTCATCACGCAGTTGTCAACCAAAATCTTATCAACGCTAACTACACCACCCTTTGTACGGAATACAGAACTTTCGAAGCCAGAGAATGTACAATCTGTGAATGACAATTCACCTACTGCAGCATCTTTATCCTGATTGATGAGGTATTGGCAACCTGTATCCTTCATACTTACGTTCTGGAAACGGATGTAAGCGTGTGAGCCTGCGATGTCGAGGCACTTCTTCCAGTTCAAAACAGGTTTGCTCTCGCCTGCTAAGCCGAAGAATGTAACTGAAGCACCCTCAGGAATCTTTACGTTGGCATCTGTACCATCCTCTGCTGTAGAAACCATGGTGTAAGTCTGACCAGCCTGCAAACCGATGGTAATAGCAACATTGGTCTTACCAGTCTTCTCCTGAGCAGCAGTTACGATGTTTGCAATCACGTCGTTGTTGATGGTTGTGATAGATGGATCTAACTCTACCTTCTCGTCACCAGCAGGCATTGCAGCAGCAGTGCTTGCTGTAACAGAACCACGCTTTGTGTCATTGTAATAGATGTTGATGGTGTAATTGGTTGAAGGTGTCAAACCTGTAATGGTATAGCGACCTGCAGCCTTTGCCTCGTCATCCAACTCGATTGTGCGTGGCTCCTGTCCTTCCTCTTCTGTACCATCTGATACAGTCAACTTGGTAACAGCCTTGCTTGCATCCCAAGATACGGTGATGTAGTCTTCACCACGATCAGCGTTTGCTACAGCATTCATGATCTGCTCAGACTTGGTCTTGAAGGTAGTCTTTGTGCTTGTAGCATAGTGTACCCAATGGCTGGCAGTCTTCTGAGAAGATAGCGCACGTATACGGAGTGAGTACTCTGTATCGCCGATAAGACCAGTGATGGTATAAGGACTGTTATCAGTCTCAAAAGTAAGCACCTCGTCAGAATTGTCCCATGCCTCATCGTTTTCCAAAGTTGCAGTAGTCACTTGAATCTCAAATTTCTCTGCACCATTTGCCTTCATCATGCCGGCATCGAAAGTAACTTCAGCCTCAGTGTCTGTTGGATCTACTGACAGAGATGTTGCGCTAAAGCAACGGTCTAAGGTTGGGTCGATGTCCCAGTCCATCTTGTCAGTACAAGAGACCAATGTTGCAGCGAGCAACATGATGGCCCAAACTGAATATTTTATTGTTTTCATTGTTGTCTTTTGTTAATGATTAGAAACCATAAGAGTTTGCCAAAGCGTTTCTTGAGTCGGCAATAGTCTTGGTGTAGATAGGCAAGATGTAACGGTTCTTCACACCATGGTCAGGTGTTTCTAATGTACCGTCGATGCTTGTACCTACAAGACCTGCACTGATGGTCTTCAGGTTTTTAGTATACTCAGAGTTAGATTTGTCTCTTGCCTCTTCGTCTTCAAAACCACAACCTGTAGCTTTGTTATCATAGTCAGTCTCGGTCTTGCCATTCTCTAAGCCATACCAAGCGATAGAACTCTCGTCGATGCGAGTCTTGGTGGCATCGGTATAGTTGAAGTAGATAGTGGTAGGCCACTCCAAACATTTCTGAGCATACTCAGCCTTAGCTTCTGCTATTTTGCTTGCCAGCATACCCCAACGTACGAGATCCCACTTACGTGCACATTCGCCAGTCAACTCCCAAGCATTCTCCTGAGCGATATCGTTCAAGAACTGCTCCTTGTTGTGGTTGGCAGCAGCCTGCAGGAAGTCACCTTCGATAGAAGTGTCGTTGTTGCTTTCCTTCACACCACGGTTATGAACCATTGCCAAAGCCTGAAGTGCTGTCATGCCAGCATCGCCCTGGTAGTTGCCATTGGCACCAGCCAACTCGTTCATTACCTCTGCATACATCAACAGAACCTGTGAGTAGCGCATCTTTACAACGTTAATACCTGTGGTTACCTTTTCTGTAGATGCCTTTGCTGCAGCCTTCCACTCTTCGCCCATCCACTCAGGACGCCACTTACCAATAGTGATGCCGAATGGCTTCACGCTCTGCTTGTCTGGCTTCACATCTCCAAAACCTTCTACTGTTTGACCATTTAATTCTCCATACTGTATAGGGCAGCATGTTACGTTGCGGCGTGTGTCATCCTTCTCGTAAGAGTAGAGGAGAGCAGCAGTGGTGTTCAACTTACCAGAAGAGTTTCCTTTCTTACCAAATTCTGATGTAGAATTTTTGATACGCTTACCTACTGTATAACCAAGCTCGCCTGTAACATTCAGCAACATAGGTATCTCAAAGATGTTCTCTTTGTAGGTTTGATCAAGCTGACGAGCACAGAGAAGCTGCCACTCGTTCTTGAAACTTGGGTTCATGCTGTGTTTGCCACTCTTGATAATCTCAGTCAACTTAGCCAAAGCCTTCTCGTAGTATACCTTACGGGTAGCCTCGTCAGGACGCTGTGTAGGATAAGTAGGATCAGAGAACTCTGGGAGATTCTCGTAACCTTCCTTAGCACTTTCACGGATAGCATAGCCTGCACGTGTCAAGGCTACCTGTGCATAGAGAGCATCAGCATAACCCTTAGTAGCATGCTCTGTAGTATAGTTGCCTGTACCTGCCCATGGGAGCAAGTTAGAAGCCTCTTCCAAGTCTTCGAGCAGACCATCGAGAATTATATCACGGTCGGTCTTTCCCTCGTAGGCATCGCTCAAGTCAGGCTTGGTAGCAGATGTCTTGTAAGGCACATCACCCCAAAGGCGAACCAAGTCGAGGTAGAGCATAGCACGAAGAGTCAGTACTTCGCCTAAGTAGCGTTTCATGGCTGTTTCTTCAGCGATAGTGCTGTTGCGGATACCTTCGATGGCTTTGTTGCAATATTCGATACAGCCATAGATGTTGGTCCATGTTGTACCCAAGTTAGCCCATCCGCCTGCAGTACCATTGTAGTTCATGTAACCACGTTCGTTAGAAGATGTTGAGGTTGATCCCAAACCATCGATTAACTCGGTATCTGTATTGGCACCGTAAGAGATGGTCATACGGTTGGCATACATATTATCCTGTCCGAAATCACCATAAATCTTGTTGATTTCAAGACCTGTGAAATAGCTTGAGTTGAACACGTTCTCCTGGTCCAGAGCTGAGTCAGCTTTCTGATCAAGGAAGTCGGAGCAACTTGTCAGCATGACACCCATTGAGAGTGCTGCTATTCCTAATATCTTTTTCATATTTTGTTTTCTCCTTTGTCTAAATTAGAAAGTCACGTTAATACCAGCTACGAAAGAACGGCTCTTTGGATAAGCTGCGTAGTCGATACCTGGTGTCATAGGATTGCCCTTAGAAGATGTGTCCACCTCTGGGTCGTAACCACTGTAGTTGGTGAAGCAGTATACGTTGTAAGCAGTGAAGTACACACGTACGCTCTCAAGCCAAGCTTTCTTTACCCAGTTCTTAGGCAATGTGTAACCTACGGTAATGTTGTTGATGCGCAAGAATGAAGCATCCTCCAAGTAGGTATCCAAGATCACCATATTGCTGTTGGCTGCTGGATTCCATACGTTAGCATTGGCGTTGATCTCGTTGAGACGGCTCATCAAGCCCTCAACACCACCATAAGCTTCAACAGTTGAACTTGAAGGACGACCGAGGTTCAAACCATTAGTTGGGTCTACCCATGTGTAACGGTTGTTAGAGTTGTAATCATTGATAATGTTCCAACCTGCAGAAGTACCGCTATAGAAAGAAGCTCCCTGTGCTGTAGCATTGTAGATCTTGTTGCCCAAAGAATAGTTACAGAAGATGTTGAAGTCGAAGTTACCAAAGTTGGTCTTCCACATACCATCGAAACCGAAACCACCAGTTACTTCAGGAACGGTATTGCCCAAGCGCTGGAAGACAGGATCACCATTCTCATCACATTCTACCTTGGCACCACCAGGATAGAGAGAACCACCAAACTTAGAGTAAGATTTGTTATTTACGTCACCACCTACATGACCGTCAGCCTCTGTAGCCAAGCGCCACTTGGCACCATCATAGATAAGGTCGCCTGTGCCTGTTGCAGGGTCGAATACGGTATAGAAACCTTGCTGCTTGTAGCCCCAAAGCTCACCTAAGCGGCCACCTTCCTCAAGCAGGAAGTCACCATTGCCTTTGGTTACCTTGGTACCACCCCAGCTTGATGTCTCATAGTGTGCGCCACCTTCCAACTTGTCAATCTTGTTCTTGTTGTAAGAGATGTTGAAGTTGAAGTTGAGGTTAAACTTCTTGCTGTCTACGATAGCAGCATTCAGTGCCCACTCAATACCCTTGTTAGAGGTAGTACCTACGTTCTGATACTGACGCTCATAACCTGTTGCTGAAGGCAAAGTCTGAAGCATCAGCAAGTTTTTGGTTGTATTCCAATAGAAGTCCAAAGTACCGTAGATGCGGCCACGGAGGAAACCGTAGTCGATACCGAAGTTACGGGTTGTAGTGGTTTCCCACTTCAAGTTAGGATTGTAGAGAACGGTCTTGCCGTTAGCCTTATAAGACTCGAGCATACCAGTGTTCACCTCATTGAAGCCTGGGTGCTTGCCAGCAGCATCAGCCACGCCATAAGTAGGAGAAAGCATACCAGAAGGGATGCGGTTGTTACCTGCTGTACCCAAAGAAAGACGAAGCTTCAAGTTGGAGAGCCACTTGTCGGCACCCTTCATAAACTTCTCGTCAGACATACGCCATGCCAAAGCCAATGATGGGAACAAGCCCCAACGATTGCCCTTACCAAACTTAGAAGAACCATCCTCACGCAGAGTGAAGGTCATCAAGTACTTGTCTGCCAAGGTGTAGTTGATACGACCGAAGAAAGAAAGCATATTGTCCTTAGCCTTGATGTCAACCTCGTTGCCCAGAGTGCTTTCTGCTGTATTGGTGAAAGAAAGAATCTGATCGATAGTGAAATCAACAGGGAAGTCTACTGATGTGCTGGTACGTGTAGTCTGCATATCAGAGCTCCACTCATGACCAATCAATACGTTCAGGTGATCACGGCCACCGAAGAGCTTATTGTTGTCATAAGTCAAAGTATTGGCGTTGCGCCATGACTTGTATGTGTCGCGTACGAACTGAGCCTGAGGACGACCATTGTGACCAAACTTAGAGTTGTTAACAGCCAAAGCTGTCCATGCCTGGTCTGTGTCATAGTATTTCCAGCCATAGCCAAACTCGGTCTTGGCAGTCCAGTGCTTGAATGGTTTCCATGTCAGAGCAGCATTGTAGTTCTGCTGGAAACGTGTCTGCAATTTGTAAGTACCATCCAGACGTTCCATTGGTGAGCGGCGGGAAGAAGATGAGTTTTCCTCGTCTTCATCAGCAGATACCAACTCCTGGATAGGAGCGAAGGTGATGGTCTGTGCAACGGTTGAGTTGGCAGCATTGCTATCATTGGTGTCAGCACCACCGCTAAGGCCCTTGATCTTCTGGTATGCCATACGAGCATTGAAGTCAAAGGTCAGCCACTTGTTGAGCTTAGCCTGCAACTTGGCACCGATATTGTCCTTGTTGTAGCCAGACTTCTCCATGATGCTGTTCTCCTGATTGTGAGCATAGCTTACATTGTACTTGAAGTCCTTGCTACCACCACTTACGTTGGCATTGTAGATAGCCTGTGTACCTGTACGACCGAATACCTCATCCTGGAAGTTGTGACCTGTTCTTGACTTCCAGATGTCATAGTCTGCATAGTTACCATAGTTGCTACCACCCAGGTTTGATGGGTTGTTGCTGGCGCTTGCAGTTTCGTACTGGTAGAGTACGAATTCATAAGGATTGAGAACTTCGATTTCCTTAGCGTTCTTCTTCCAGCCGTAAGAAGCGTTGAAGTTTACCTGAGTCTTACCTTCAGAACCACTCTTTGTAGTAATGATGATAACACCATTAGCACCACGGGCACCATAAATAGCTGTAGAAGAGGCATCCTTCAAAACGTCGATGGTTGCAATTTCGCTGGGAGCGATATCGCTGATAGAGCTTACTGGGAAGCCATCAACAATGTAAAGAGGAGAGTTGTCCTGTGACAAAGAACCACCACCACGTACACGAATCTTAACCTCTGCGTCAGGTGAACCTTCGGTTGTGGTGATGTTCACACCTGCCAACTTACCGGTCATTGCCTCGCTGACGTTAGAAACAGGAACGTTGGCGATTTCCTTAGAAGAAATGGAAGACACAGAACCTGTCAAGTCCTTCTTCTTTACGGTACCGTAACCGATAACGACAACGTCGTTAAGGCTGTTGGACTCGTCCTCGAGCTTAACGGAAACGGTTGATTTACCTGCAACATTTACGATCTGAGTCTTCATACCGATGTATGAAATCTTCAGTTTCTTACTGTTGCCTTTCAATGTTAAGGTGAAATTACCATCAATATCGGTAGCAACGCCATTGCTCTGCACACCCTGCTCGAAGACAGAGGCGCCGATAACTGGCTCGCCCGTATTGTCGATAACTGTACCCTTTACGGTTTGCGCAGATAGGCTTGCTGCAAAAAACAGCATGATGCTAACCAACGCAATTCTAATTTGTTTTAAATTACCAGACATACATTTATTTGGTTAGATTAGTAAAAAAATATATTTCTTCGCTGCAAAGATACTATCTTTTTTGGTCTTTTAATAAATATGGTGTGTTAAAATCTACGTAAACGTTTCCGTTATTTGCGTAAAAAAAATTTTTTTTCGTATTAAAAACAAAAGGTGCAACACCCACGAACGGGTATTGCACCTTTTTTATTTATTCAGAAGTTTCTTTTACTTCAGTACCACTTTGTTGGTCTTCTTGCTACCATCAGTCATGGTCTTTACGACGATGTTGATGCCACGCTGCAACTTGCTTACCTGCATGCCGTCGGCAGAGTAGATCTTGGTGCTCAAAACATCGGAAGAAGTTGCGATGTTCTCAATGCCGGTGCTGGTGCTTGCTACTGTAGCCTCGCCAAGACCACCCATCTCGTTGGCTGCACGGACACTCCATATTGCTGAAGCATCGTCAACGGCGTATGTAGGCTCAACGGTGAAGTCAACCACCTTGCCGTTTTTGCATACAGCCCAGAGCAGAGCATAGTTGCTGTTGTCCCATGTCAGGTTGTTACCAGCAATCTTCACATTAGTTGGAGCTGAAGCCTGTTCTGTGGCAGCAGTTGGATCCCAGTCATCATCACCGCCCATAACGGTTTCGATAGTGTAGAATGCAGCTTCCTCTGCTGTAAGGACAGGACTTTCTGCTGTCTCGTTGCGACGGTTGGTATAGTTATTTCCATCCTTTGCATCGTAGGCATCATAAACCTGCTTTCTTCCGCTCAGGTCTACTGCAGTGCCTGTAGCTGTGGTAGAGTTGTATTCAGCAAATCGCTTAGGATAACCACCGCTCATCTCGTCCCAACCTGCTGCTGTAGGAATCACTTCCATCTTGGTGTCGATGAAGAGAGCGATAGGAGTGCCCTTGCCCCAAGGACGACCGAGTTTGTACTTACCGTTGATACCTGTGGTTGATCCGTCCTTGATGGTACAATCCTTGAAGATGTAGCCATACTTGGTAGGCTGCGAAGGTACGGCAAGATAGCCGGTGCCACACATCAGGAGATCTACATTATTATAATATACGTCACCCTTACCGCAGAGGTAGTCGGTGTTGCCACGCAGGATACCACCCTCGAAGTAGAAGCGACCCTTCTGGTTGTTGGATACGTAGGTGTCCTGATAAGCCCAGAGGTTGACGTTCTTACAGATAGTCTTGTTACTCTTATCGTTGAGTACGATGTCACGACCCTTGCCGTCGCCCATGCTGCTGTACATCTTGATGTCCTGGAAGTAGGTGTTTGTTGCACCGCTTTCCAAGCTCAATACATCACCACGTCCAATTCCTTCCAATACGTTGGCGATATTGTAGCCATTGCTGCTTTCTACTGCTGGTACGGTATTGGTGATAGAAGTATTCTCATTGCTTTCACCGATGATAGATACATTAGGTGTATTCATATAGGTGGTAGCACTTGGATACTGCTTGCCATCAATACCAGTCACCATGCTGCTCTCATTGGCAGGAATCTTATAATCGCCCTGCTTGATGAAGATGCGGAAACGCTTGCTGGTATCAGTACGCTTGGCTGCTGCTGCGAGAGCTTCTGTGAATGAACCGTCTGTTGGTACGATGAAGTCATAGAGAGCCTTGGTCACTGCAGGCTTCTCCTTGGTGGTGAAGCTGAAGGTGATGTCGCTCTGGATGGCATTGTCTGTCAAGTCGGCTACTGAACCTGCTGCGAGAGCGAAGGTATATTCTGTAGCGTAGCTCAAACCCTTGTAGGCAAAGGTGATGGTCTTGCCAGATACGGTACCTGTCAACTCCTGACCATTGAGGGTTGCCTTGGCACTTTCAGTCAGTTTTACCTTCTCATCGAAGGTCAATACAATCTTACCATTAGCTGATGCGTTAGTAGCACCTATTGCAGGTACCTGGCTCTGGAGAACAGGAGCTGTGCCGTCATCGAAGAGCTTGGCTGTACCTGTGATATAGATCTGAGCGAGAGCGATACCGTCGTTGGTTCCTGTTGTTCCCTTGACAGATGAAGTTTTGTCGGCAATCCAGCGAACAAATACAGCAGCCTGATTGTTGGCTTCGGCAGGGAGAGTGAACTCGCCTGCAGTCCAAGCCTTGGCTCCTGGCATAGTGATGGTGCCAACCTTGGTCCATTTCTCGCCATCAAGAGAGTACTCTACATTGTAGGTCTCGTAAGCATTATAATTGTAGAGCATGCTGCTCTTTACCTTGATGTCGGTGAATGCTGTGGCGTTGAACTTGGTCTGCCAGTAGGTTTCACCCAGAGCCTTTGTTGAAGTCTTGGTCCAGTTGACAGCTGCGTTCTTGCCTTCGTAACCACCAGCCATATTGCTCTTGTCGAGCCAGCCGTATGAGTTGCCTTCAGCATCACGGAGTACGAGCTGTACTGCGTCATTGTCGGCTGCAGCAAAGTCGGCAGTGCGACCTTCCTTGCCTTCCTGATAGAAGTCCCATGCCACGATGTAGTCCTTGGCCGAGAATGTGGCAGTGAAAGTCTGGTCTGCATTCATCGTCGTCTTGATTTCTGCTGTTGTCTCACCATTGCTCCAGTTGTTGAAGTCGATGATGTCGTTTCCTGTTGCGGTAAGAGTTACCTCTGTACCTTCTTCATACATCTTCTTGCCATCTACCATCTCTGGGGCAGGAGAGAGAGTCACCATATAGTCCTTGGCGCCACCTTCTACGTTTACGTCGAGTGCATAGGTGTTTACCTTCTTGTAGTTGGCAGTGAGAGTCTGGTCTTCTGTCACGGTGTATTTGAATTTGCTCTCAGTAGAAAGCACTGTGCCGTTCTTGTCTGTCCAGTTGACAAAATTATAACCGAATTTATCGGCTGCAGTCAGTGTTACCTCGTCGTTCTCTTGATATTCGTCAGACTTAGGATAGACGGTAACGTCTGCGATGCCTTTAGGGTTGGCAACGGCAGAGAGTTTGTATTTGTTTACTGCAACGAGTGTTCCGTTGACGGTGCCTTCGATAGTAACAGGACCGAAAACAGCCTGCTTGTTAGAAGCTACACCGATAGTAGATGTCAGATAGAAGCCATCTGTACCAGCCAAGGCTGCCTGCTGCTCTGCTGTCAGTGTGATTTCAAACTGATGGATAGCGGTGTTATCATATGGTTGTTTTGATGTAGCCTTTCCTTGGCGCCATGCGGTATAGGTGCCCAGTGTTACCATTTCTCCGTTTGCCTTATGGGCGCTAATAACGATTCCGTTTTCTACATCCGTGCCACAGCGGTTTACATAACCGCTCACCTTGGTTGGGGTGAAAGTAAGTCCTGCAGCAGGACGAACAAACCAGTTGATTTCTGTTTCCTTCTTTCCTGAGTCATTACCAATTTTGAGACCTTTGATACCTGATGCGGTACCATCCGCCTTGGTAATTTCGAGAATTCCTTTCAAAGATAAGTTTGCTCCGTAATCAAATGCAATGGTGCTGAAAGCATCAGTAGGAGAGGTTGTGTTGGCATTTGCATTGCTGAGGTCGTTCATCGTAAATACGACGCTGGCAGCCTCATTGTTGAAAGTCTTGCCAGCAGGTTTGCTTGCAACGACAGGAAGGGTAATCTTCAAATAGCTATAGTATGAACCATCGCCAATGACGATGTTCACAGTTTCAGCACTTGATGCAATGGTCTGGCTAATCACTTTACCTGAAGTATATTCTGCCTGTCCATCAATTGTTGTCGTTGTGATGTTGTCGTATGCAGCCATTTCGATGGTTGCACCCTTGCAAGAAGGAACGGTGATGATGCCGTTTGCATTCATCTGTGCCCATTCGTCTGCACGACCTGCATTGTTGAACTTAGCTCCGCTTGGTGTTCCATCAAGGTCAATCTTTACATCAATGGTTTCACCATCAACAATGGCTTGTGTAACCAGGATTCCTTTTTTCCCTTGATAGTTGATATCCTGGGCACCATTTTGGTGACCGAAGTAATAGGTGAGGGTGGTTGCCTCTGTGCGGTCGGCAAGCGACTTGGTGTTGGCTGTAAAGACAGGAGTCAGCGTAGCGCTTGCGCTTGGAGCAGTGATGGTTTCACCAGGCTTGTAGGTGTTGGTGCCATCTGTCCAGCCTGTCAAAGTGCTGCCTGCTACGTAGAGAGTGGTATTGACAGGAAGCGTATAACTGCTTCCCACTTCTACCGTCGCGCTTGCAGGGAGTGTTCCTTCTGCTGTTGTCGTTCCTAAAGAGTAAGTGAGGGTAATGTCACTTGCCAAGTCGGCAGCGTTTACTGCCTCAACAGCCAAATAAGGAACATAGCCTCCACCTTCTATAGTAAGGGTAGTGGCTTCTGTGCCTTTGTAAACGCAAGAGGTTACATTGGCGGTTTTGTTTCCATGCCAGCAATTTCCTGCTTCTTTTACATTAATTGTTCCGATGGTGGTTCCTTGTGCGTCTTTTACAGTGGCAGTACTACCATAGGTACAATTACCCATTGTGATTTTTACGGGACCTGTTACAGGGACTGTTGCCTTGAAGTTGGTCACTCCATGTTGATTGTCATGATACTTGCATGAAATCGCAACATTAGCATCCGTTGCATCTGCCGCAACACAAGTCGCGCTTCCGTCGGTGGCTATTGAGACTCCGAAAGATGTAGCCGACTGAGTTGACATTTCATCAGCAGTAAATAAACTGCCGCCTGCCAAGTCGAGCTTAATGTCTCGGAAATCACCAGCCTTTGTAACGACTGAAACGAGTAGGACTAAGCATAGTAGTCCGAATCTTAGTAGATTTCTGTTCATTTGTTTGTTACTTTTTTAGGTTATATATACATATTTATATTGTTTCCTGTAAATAAGATTAGGAGTTAAGGGTACTGCTTTTGGGTACAAAGTCTTTGCAAACGAGCGCAGAACATCAAACTTGCTTGAATGTTATGCCGAGTGCAGCTTAGACTTGGGTACAAAGGTAATGCAAAATCTTGATAGTTGTTCCTCCTTAATCTAATTAAACTCACGTAAACGTTTACGATGAATTCTTGCATTTTTGTCTTGCATTTTTTACGATTAAGTTGTATTTTTGCATCGTAGTCATATCAAAGACTAATTTCTAAAACATAAAACAAACAAAACAAACTAAAAACAAACGATTATGAAGAAATTCTTTACTCTTATTGCCGCTGTCGCTATGGCAGCAAGTGTGAATGCACAGACGTTGTCGTTCGATACCGATTATACAGCTGGTAATGTGCCTGCTATTATTTCTGCAAATGGATTGGTGTTGAAAGTTGTTGATACAAATGCCAAACTTGTTGTAGATCCAAATTCGGCTTATTTTGGTACTGCTGATTCTTATCAGAAGTTTGATAAAAGATTGAAATCTGGTGGAAAGTCTTCATCAAAGAATAATTTGACTCTTACTTTGCCTTCAGATGGTACTCTTAAAGTATATGCTCGTACAGGATCTTCTTCTGCTACAGACCGTAATGTTATATTGACACAGAATGGTACCGAATTGGCTAATAAGATACTCTTAGAGTCAGAGGCTGTTTCTGTTAACATGATGGTTAATGGAGAAGAAGTAGCTAAGAAAGTTTATCCTGCTGTCTCTGTTGCAGTAAAAGCGGGTGATGTGTCTATCACTTATCCAATAGGTAGTATCAATTTCTATGGCTTTGAATTCGTAGCTGCTGGCACTTCTGGCATTTCAAACATCAATGCTTCTGAGGCAGCTAACGAGGGTGCTACATTCAACCTCTTGGGTCAGAAGGTGGCAAGCAATGCTAAGGGTCTCGTTATCAAGAACGGCAAAAAGTTCATCAACAAGTAATTTCGTTTTCCCTTGCAGGACTTCGTTCCTGCAAGTCGCAAAAAAATATAAGGTCTTCTGTTTCGGCAGAAGACCTTTTTTTTATTCAACTATCGCAAGTAAGCGCCACATGTTCTGAAGATGCAGAAGGTCCTATGACCTTTTGCCTCGCACCTTCGCCAATACGCATTAGGTATCAAAGTACCGCAAGGTAAGAGCTTGGAGAAGATACGAAAAGGCATTGCAACAGTAAAAGGAGATATTGATGCTGGTATGTTGATAGATAGACCAGTTCTACAATATGTATAAGTCAGTCGGCTTCCATGTCGGTTGTACTTCATGTGAAGTGGTGTTGGAGATTGGTAAATATGAAAGTAGGAGGTAAATGTCTTTTATGTATAACATTTACCTCCTACCCAATTTATTCTCTTCGAAAAGAGAAAAATTACTTCTGTACGAACTTCTTGCCAGCCTTAATGACTACACCCTTGTATGCCTTACCTACCTTCTGACCTGCGAGGTTGAATGCAGGAGCATTCTCCAGTGTTGCATCGGTTGTGATGTTGTTGATGCCAGTGGTAGTAGAGATAGCTTCAATTGGTATAACCTCCTGAACGTTCTTAAAAATAGCACCAAAAATACCCTTTACAGAATAAGTCTCGCCTTCAGTCAAGTTGGCAACGCCACCAATCTTTGCGTTATTGTCTTCTGGTGTGCTAAATTTGTCGTAAATCATAATCTTGCTGTCACCATCGTTTGCGTAGTAATTATACTTACCTGTTTGATATTCTTCTTTACTGAACTTAAAGTTCTTGATGAGTACGAGATCATTCATGTACTTGTTCGCAACAATATCGGCAACAGTTGCTACTATAGGCTTGGCAGCCTCTGTGCTCTCCTGAATGGTGAGATCTTCATCTGTAGTGCCAGCATTCTTTGCTAAGTAAGGTACACCATAACTTAATGCTAAGTCTACTTTTACAGTACCTGTGATAGTGCTGTTGACAGGCATATTGAAGCCCAATGTTCTCAACTCAATAGCGGCATCGCCCTCGCGAACGTAAGTGTTAACTGTACCATTGTAATTGTTAACATACAAAACCTTGGCATTGGTGAGTTTGAGGTTCAAGTTAGAAGTTGCTTTCGTATAGTTAGCTAACAAGTCCTTCACACTTGGGACATCAGTATAGGTGATTTCCTGTTTGGGTAATTTGCCTTTATAAACTTTTACTTCGTCCAAAAAGAATCTATTTCTTGATGTGACGTTTGCCTCAAAAGTAATTTTGAAATCAGCAGTAATGTTAGTGATGTAAAGAGTTATTTCGGCGAATTTTTCATTAGAAATAGTCGCCGTATTTGCTTCCAATGTACCATTGGATGTGCTAAGTTTAATATTAGTACCATCACCTTTCCAAGCTCCAACTTTGATTTTTAAAGTTGCATCACCTTTAATGCCAGAAATAGATGGAGAGATGATTTTTCCAGCTGCTTTTGAAGTTCCCATTATCGCGCACTTAGAACCTGCTGTAGCTTTTGTTCCTACCCAGCCTGCATTATCTGTATAGTCGTCAGATAAATCTTTGTTTCCAGATATATTTGTCCATATACCATCATTGCCACCTTTTCCAGCACAGTTGTCAAAAGTCTCTGTAAAAATAGCGTCTTGTCCAAAGCTGAAATTAGCAATTAATGCCAACACAGCGATCATTGAAATGCGTAAAATTTTATTCATAAACGTAAGATTTAAAAGATTAATTAATGTTTTATTTAACTCTTAGGTGAAGAAAGTGCAAACGAGCGCAATGAAAGACAACTTTCTGATTGCCGATTGCTCTTATCTTCTTTTGCAAAGTTAGTAAAAAATTAGATAGGTTGTTCTAAAAAAGGCATTAAATTTCGATTAAAATGCAAAAAGGTCGAAAAAAGGACATAAAACATCCCTTTTTCGACCATGAACGATAGGCTTTTCTTTATTTAATTACTTTGTCTGTTGCGGTTTTGCCATTGCTGTAGGTTATCTTTCTGATACATACACCCTTGGCTGGGGCATTGAGACGAGTGCCGTTGAGGGCATAATACGTGATGGAAGCCACTTCGCCTTTGTCGACAACCGTCTGGCTGATGCCTGTAGAGGTAGAAGTTGGATAATACTCATCTACTCCTGAAAGGGCATCCTGGTTTTCTGCCTTCATGATGTTTTCAACCAACGAGTTGGCATATACCTCTATGTTGGTATAGTAATCCTTAGCGTCGAGCGAGTAGGTGAGGGCATCAGAAGCGTCGTTAGGATTCAGACCGTTGGCCTTTTCCCATTCATCAGGAATACCATCCTTGTCGGTGTCGAATCCAGCAGGACGAGAGCCTGTGCCGAAGTTGGTTTCCGTATAACCCTTCACATCTGACACCTTATCTATAATACCAGGTGAGTTGGTGATGCTTCCCTTATAGGTGGCTGTACCTGTCTTGGCTTCTTCCATGTATCGCGCATCTATTTCGTCGCGATAGAGGGATGCACCTACATAGGCTAAAACTTTTTCGTATGCTTCGGCAGCAGAGTGGGTGGTTACTTGTCCTGTTGGAGCTGGTTCATCCATCTTAATCTTGACACACGACTTGCCACTGATAGTGGTATGAGCCACAGCATCGCCATAGAAGTTTTTGGCATCCGGACTATAGTATTCGCCGTTCAGGCTTGGAATGCCCTTGTCGTAGCTTATGCCCTTCCAGTCTTTGTTCTCCGTCTTCTGACCTTTCGTGGTTTCTGTCGTATTACCATTGATATAGTAACGGCTGGTCATGTCGTATAATTCAGGATGATTTTTGTCGGAGTTACTCTGTGTAGAAAGTGTGACAAGGGTGATACGGTCTTGGCTTCCTCGCTCTTTACCTGTGCTTATATCTACTTTGAGTCCATTCAAAGTTGTACCTTTCAAACTATGGCTGGGACCAGCCTTATAGTAGTTGTTGACAATATTGATTTGTCCGCCACCAGGACCGCCATAGCAGGTGCCTTGAGCATTATACATCACGCAGTTGCGAAAATCGACGTTCTCAGCCTGTACGGTGTTCTGCCACTTATAGGTGTTGTATTCCTTGTTGTTAGTATAGCCCGTCCAACCATATCGGGCACCATTGAAACGGGGACCACGGTTCATGAGATGAGCTACGAAGTTGTGGTGGAAACTTGCCAACTTACCGCCCCAGATACCGCCATAGCCATGAGCACCCTTGGAGTGACCAGGGTTGGTAAGGCTCTCTGCCACGGTACACCACTGCATGGTGAAGTTGTTGTTGTCATAGAACGAAGCCACCTCGTCGATACTCCAGCTGAAGGAGCAGTGGTCGTAGATGATACCCGTCTTGTTGCGCTGCCATGAGGCATCAGCACCGTCGTTGATGTTCTTCTCCTGTCCACGTCGGATGCGAATGAAACGGATGATGTTGTTGCTACCCGGTTGAACCGTATAATAGCGCAGGGTGATGCCTGGTGAGGGAGCAGTCTGTCCGAGGATGGTGATATTGTCGGCGAATTTGAGGTCTGACTTCAAGGCGATGACACCCGCCACATCGAAGACGATGATTCTTTTGCCCGACTTGACAGCCTCTCTGAAAGATCCTGTTCCGTTGTCGTTGAGATTCGTTACGTGATAGATTTTACCGCCTCTTCCTCCAGTAACAAATCTACCATGACCTTCGGCTCCGGGGAAAGCAGGAGCCTGTGCCATGGTAGATATGCTGATGAGTGAGGCTGCAATGATAGATAATGATTTCTTCATTTGTTAGCCTGATTGTTTTTATAGAGTTACTTGATAAGTCCCTGCTGTTCCATTTCGAGACTTGCCCAGATGAAAGGACCTACACCCTTGGCATCGTTGTCGCGGATAGGCTCGCTCATATAGTATTCGAAGCTGCCGTCGCGCTTGTAGTTGGGCTTCTTGACGTATGGGCCAGGGCCAGGGCCCAAGCCGCTTACTGCACAGCAGCGTGTCAGACTGATGGTCTTGTCGGCGTTTACCTTGATAAACTGTTTCAAGATACCATTGTATGCCTTCACGCCAGCCTTGAGATATTCCTCAGAGAGGTAGCCCTTGCGGTAGCCCTTGAGCAGCACATAGGCAAACATCGAAGAGGCTGTGCTCTCCAGATAGTTCTTGTCGCTCTTCACGTCGAGCACGTCGTACCATACGCCAGTCTTCTTGTCCTGGTACTTCACCACACTCTTCATCGCCTTGTTCAGCAGGTCGATCACCTCCTGGCGTCGTGCGTAGTTCTCGGGCATGGCGTCGAGGCACTCGGTCATAGCCATCACATACCATCCCAAGGCTCTTGCCCAGCAGTGCTGGCTCTTGCCGTCTTCCTTGTTTGCCCAGAACTGCTGATGGGTCTCGTCCCATGCGTGCTTCCAGAGCTGCGTCTTCTCATCGTAGGTGCGATAGTCGGTCTTCACCATCTGGTCTACCGCATCGTTGAGATACTTCTCTGCCTTCTTGGGCTTCATGGTCTGTACGGCATAGTTGCAGTAGAAAGGCAGTCCCATGAAGATACCGTCGAGCCATACCTGGTTGGCGTAGATAGCCTTGTGCCAGTAAACTCCCTCCTTGGTGCGAGGCTGGTTCTGCAACTGCTTGAAGAGTGTCTTCAGTGCTTTCTCTGTTCCCTTGGTAGGGAAGAGGTTGTGCATGCGCAGGATGAACTTGGCGGTGCGCACATTGTCGAGGTTGAAGTCTTCGTATTTGTAGCCAGTGATGTTGCCTTTCTCATCGATCATCTTGGCAGGATATTCCTTCAGGTAGTCGAGGATGGCATTGTTGCCTTCCTTGTAGTGCTCGTAGGTGTCGAGCATTCCCTCCATCTCGATACCCATCACATAGCTCCACTTGGGCTTGCTGCTGAAGTCGAGCAGGTAAGAGTGGGGCACACGCTTCATCTCGCTGTAGGTGAGCCATTCGCTGTAGTTCTTGTAGGGCTGGTCTTCCTTGTTGAGAACGAGGGAGCCGTTGATGACGAGGTTGTCGAACTTCACGTTGCGGGTCTTGCCGGTGATCTTGACAGGCTCTTTCACCACACCATCGAACTTACAGTTCTTGATATTGATGTCGTAGACATTCTCCAAAGAGTCGCGGCCGATAATCAGCACGCCGTAGTCGCTCTTCTGGCAGGTGACGTTCTCTACATTCACATTGTTCACGATAGGTTCGAAACCACGATAGCATATTTCTTTTCTCTCGTAGTCGAGGTTGATCTTCACCACAGCCTCCTTGCACTGACCCACGACGACGTTGCGCATATTGATGTTCTGCACCTGACCGCCACGGCAGTTGTTGGTCTTGATACGCAGGATGCGCTCCAAGTGTGGAGAGTCCATCACGCAGTTTTCGGCATATACGTTCTCGCAGCCACCCGAGATCTCACTTCCTATCACCACACCGCCATGACCGTCTTCCATCTTGCAGTTGCGGATGAGGATGTTCTTGGAAGGCTGGTTCCAGAGACGACCGTCGTTGTTGCGACCGCTCTTGATAGCGATGCAGTCGTCGCCGGTATGGAACACGCAGTTCTGGATGAGAACATTCTCGCAAGCCTCAGGGTCGCAACCGTCACCGTTAGGTCCTTCGTTCCATACATACACACCGTCTACCGTGATGTTCTTGGAGAGCAGTGGATGGATGACCCAGAAAGGCGAGTTGATCATCTTGACATCCTTGATAAGGATGCGCTCGCAGTGTACCATGTTGACCAACTGAGGACGCAAGCCATAGCCCATACCGAACTTACGCTCGTCGAAAGGCACACCATCCTCTGCCATCTTCAGCAGTTTGCTGCGTGAGCCCAACTTCTGGCTCTCTTTGGTCACACCCTCCTTGTAACCGAAACGAGGGCTGCCATTCCACTGCCAGAAGGTGTCGTTGTTGCCACCTCCATCGATGGTTCCCTTACCGGTAATGGCAATGTCGGTAGCCTTGTAGGCATAGATGCAGGGAGAGTAGTTCCAGCAAGCCAGACCTTCCCAAGAGGTACGTACCAGGGGATAGAGCTTAGGCTCGAAGGCAAAGTGAAGGGTGGCGCCTTCCTCAAGAACGAGGTTGACATGGCTCTTCAACTCAATGGCTCCTGTGTTCCAGGTACCCTTAGGGATGATCACCTTTCCGCCTCCCTTCTTGGAGACAAGAGAGATGACTCTGTTGATGGCCTTTTGGTTTTGTGCAGCCGTAGCTGTAGTCTTGGCACCAAAAGATGTGATAAGGAACTGGCGTTCGGCAATTTTTGGCAATTGGATGCTCTGCTCGATACGCTTGTACTCATTGTCATCCCATCCTGCTGCAAAGGCGCAAGCTGGCAATAGGAGAGCGAGCAATAGTGTCTTTAAGTATCTCATAATTTGCTTTAAAATAGATAATGATTAATACTGTAGTTGTTATTTTCGCCACAAAGATAATGAATTTATTTGGTAATGGTTGCGTACACAATGTTAAAAAACTCATTTTCCTTCAAAAAAGCTTGGAGTTCTCAATAATAAAGTTTATATTTGCAGCATCTTTTATAAGATTTCAATTTTCTTTATTGAAATCATTATCACGAGGTTGGTGCATCCTGCACCAACCTCTTTTTGGTATATATATAATTGAATTTTAGCAAGTTCAGAAGTTATAGAAGTTAACGAAGTTATCACTCATCTCCTCAGCCACTAATTGTTAAAAAATAGTGTGAAAGATAATAAAAAAGTCTTCTTGTTTGGTGGTTTTTGATAAAAGTACTATCTTTGCAGTGATTTTTAACATTCCTAACACAATAAAAACAAATAGCCTATAGATTAAGATTTCTACTTGAAGAAACTAAAGAGGTTAGAAAAATGAGAAAACTCGAAGAAATGACCGATGAGCAACTCGCCTTGGCTTATGTCGAGGGCGACAATCGGGCATTCGATTTGTTACTGTCTCGCAACGAGGTGAAACTGTTCGGCTATATCATGTTTGTGGTTCACGACCAGGAAAAGGCGAATGATGTCTTTCAGGAGACATTCGTCAAGGTGGTTACCAAACTGCAGCAGCGCCAGTATGTGCCCAATGGCAAGTTCTTAGCTTGGTGCATGCGCATAGCCCACAATGTGATGATGGACATGTATCGCGACAACAGATTGCAGAACATCGTGGAGACTCCCGATGACAACGATATGTCGAAGATAAGAGACGAATACGTGGTCTTCGATAATGCGGAGAACACTATCGTGCGGGGACAGGTGATGTCGGATGTTAAGAAGATGGTCAACCTGCTGCCACCTACCCAGAGGGAGGTGGTGTATATGCGTTATTACCAGCAGTTGTCCTTCAAGGAAATCGCCGAACTTACGAATGTAAGCATCAACACCAGTCTTGGCAGAATGCGTTACGCACTCCTTAACCTACGTCGTATGGCTAAGGAGCACGATGTCTTCTCGAATATTACAATGTTTTAAGACCGTGGATGGTGGCAAGAGGATCTTTGCTCTTGAACACATAACTGCCACTCACTAAGATATCGGCACCAGCCTCTATCAGGCGGGGAGCCGTTTCTGCCTGCACGCCACCATCGATCTCTATCAGTGCTTTCGAGCCGGATGACTTGATGAGTTGGCGCAGTCGTGCCAACTTGCCTATGGTGTTCTCAATGAACTGCTGTCCGCCGAAGCCCGGATTCACACTCATCAGCAGCACCATGTCCACATCGCAGATAATGTCTTCGAGCACGCAGACAGGTGTGGATGGGTTCAGCGTTACACCGGCTTTCATTCCAGCGGCATGAATCTGCTGTATGGTACGGTGAAGGTGGGTGCATGCCTCGTAGTGCACATTCATCATCATTGCGCCCGCCTTGGCAGTCTGCTCTATGTACTGCTCTGGGTGGACAATCATGAAATGCACGTCAAGAGGCTTGGTGCATACCTTTGACACCGCCTCGATGACAGGAAATCCAAAGGAGATATTGGGCACGAAAACTCCGTCCATTACGTCGAGATGAAGCCAGTCGGCTTCGCTCTTGTTGATCATCTCTATGTCGCTTCTCAGGTCGATAAAGTTGGCTGACAACAGAGATGGGGATATGATTGGTTTCATTCTTTGTTCTTATTTTAGTTGAGGCAGAACGCCTCGTAACGTCCATTCATTTTGATAGCGCGATAAGTGTAGGCTATCTGTTTGATCATATTGATAGTCTTTCTCGACGGTCTCATTTCATCAGAAGTAGAATATTGCTTCATAGGCGTTTTATTATATGTTAAGTTCTTGCTTTTGTTAATATAACGACGCCTTTGCCACTTTATTATATTTCAGCAGAAGAATATTCTAAAAAAATGCAAGCGGCTTCGATGCCCAACGCAATTGCTTTCGTTGCTCATCGAAGCCGCTTTCATCTGCCATCGAAGCCGCTTGGCATAGAGGTTGTTGTCTCCATGATAGGGGGAGGAAGAAGGCTTGTTTATTTACTTACCTTTTTAGTCTTTCCATCGGCATACTTGACAATGTAGATTTGTCCGCGTTGCATCTCCTTGCTGTTGATGCGACGGCCCAGACAGTCGTAAACTCCCATTACCTGAAGACCTTGTGTAGTAGGAGTAGAGATACCTGTCGATGTAAACTGCAACTCAACACTATTGGATGGACTGCTTTCCCCAAAGCTTCCTGTGGCGCTTACCGCATAGGTGTTGGTACCATCCAATGGAGCAGGGTCAACATATTCGGTTGTTGTGCTGGTGGCAATCTTGATGCCGTTTCGATACACGTTGTAGCCAGTGATATTGTTGGAACCGCTGCCCAAGATTTCGAGGTTGTCAATCTGCCAGTAGTAGCTCAACCCCGTGTTGTCGGTATCATAGCAGTGGAATCGGATTTGCATTTCTGCTGACTGATAATCCGAGAGGTCGAGGGTAACCTTGGTGTACTTGCCTGCCACCGATGCGGCTAAATCAGTACAAGCATTGAAAATGGGTGTCCATGACTTTCCGTTGTCCTTGCTTACTTCCACATTATAATATTGAGGGTTTGTGGGTTTTTTCCCTGCTGCTGGAGTACGAGAATAGAAGCTCAGCGTCTTGCCATAAGCGAAGGTCTTAGATGTGAAATATTCATCTTGGTGAATATCCTTCCATGCGGAATACATTGTAGCAGCATAGCTTCCCTCGTATGGTCGGTAAAAGCCCTTGTTGGGGTCGCCTTTCTCCCATCTCCATCCACGATCGCCCGAAGTGCTGACAATCCAGCCATTGGGATTCTCTGTGTTCTCAAAGTTATCGTAGAGAAGTGTCTCGCCAGCCGAAGCCGCAGTCCATGACAAATGAATACCATCGTCCTGTATGTTTCCTGTCAGTTGTGATGGAGCCGTTACGATGTTTGACAACTGGGTGATGGTCAGTGTTGCCTCCGTGCTGGCAGTCTTCACCATGATGGTAGCCGTTCTGTTTTGTGGTTCATTGTTCTCGCTGTTTGTAGTGAAGGTGACCTCTGCATTTCCTGTACCCTCGGTCTGGCTCAAGGTAATCCATGTAGGAAGGTTCTCTAAAGTCCAAGTCTCGTCAGAGGAGATGGTTACTGTAGCCGAACTCTGTGCGCTTCCAGCCAAGGTAATCTCTTTCTTGTTTAGAGAAAGGTGGTTGGTAGATTCGTGGAGATAGAACGAGATAGTGCTTCCGCAAGTAGAAATGTTGCTGATGGCAAAAGGTGCCTCCTTGCCATTGCTATAGAAGGGCTTGGCTGTAGCCTCGCCACCAAAAGCTGTTCTTCCACTCTCGGCACTGAAGAAAGCCTTTGTGATATCACCATCCGATGTGATGGTTCCGTTAGGGCGGAAGATGTACTGTTCGTCGAGTCGGGTAGTGCCATTATAGTTGACGTTGCCTCCTGTGTAGGCAGGGTTGATTCTGTAAATAAGCAGACCCGAACCAGGAAGACTCTTGTCGAAACCTTCCTTTTTGCGATATTCCACTACGAAGTATTCATCGCTTCCTACTGGTTTGATTTTATAAGCAATGTTTTCTTTGCTGCTGCCACCTACGGGATTCAAGGTGTAGGTACCAGCTTTGGAAATCTCTGGTATTTCGTCAATCCATTTACAGTAGCGATACTTGGTGTAGGCTGTCATGTTTTGTGCTACGAGCTGATTGTCTGACATCAAGTCCCATATTCCTACAGGGTTGAGGCTTCCTGAAGCATGATACAGATCGTAGGTGCCCAATGAGTGAGACATCTCATGGCAAAGAACTCCGGTGTTGAGGGCGATGCCTTCGAAGTTCTCATAACCATTAGCCTCGTCGAAAACCATGATGTAGCCCACCAACTTCTTACCTTTTATATAGATAGCCTTTTCATCAGGCAAAGCCAAGTCCTTGCGTTGTGGCCAGAGGATGCCTCGCTTGTTGCTCAGTTCTGATTGTCCGCTGAAGATGATGCACAGGTTATCTATGTAGCCATCGTCGTTCTTGTCGATGTCGGTAGCGTCAGCCACGTCTTTCTCTATATAGTTGGCTATTTCTCTTACCAATGCCTGCATGCGTGCTTCACCCTCGGTTTCTGAGTTGTAGCCAGAGGGACGCAATGTGGCATCATACTTCTGGTAGTATGCTCTTTCGTAACGTGTCTTGTAAGACACAATCTTGGTGTCAGTAGTAACAGGATAGAAGGAACTCTTCCATTCCAGCTGGTTGTAGGAAGCCTGACGGAAATAGTTGTATACCGAGTTGTCGGTAGTGTTGCTGCCGTTGAACAGGTTCTGATAGGTGTCTATCGTATGTTCAAAAATACTGGCATCCTCGTCGGCAAAGCGCACAAAGCACACCGTGTTGCCAACGGTTCCTGTGTTCTTGTTGAATGCTCCTGCCTGGAAGGCAAAGAGGAGACAAAGAATGGTTAGTGCTAATGACTTCTTCATAGTTGTACTTGTTGGATTGAAAAAAGTGCCATACCCATGGGACGTTTCGCCCATGCGATGTGGCACTTTATGAAATAAAATTATTAGAGGGCTACCTTGATGGCCTTGCCATTTACGCTAACGATGTACAGACCCTTTGCAGCCTGAACATGAGCATTGGCAGAGTTGGCGTGGAAGTTAGCTACCACAGCACCACCCAAGTTGGCTACTGTTACAGCGTCGCCCTGTGAAAGTCCAGAGATAGAAATCTCATTACCTGCTGTGCTTACCTTCACACCCTGAGCTGTTACAACGTTGATGCCTGTAGAACCTTCTACCTTTGTGACGGTAGTCTTGTAGATGCTTGTGCCAGTAAACTTGCTATATAAAGCAGAACTCATGGTTACATATACAGCTTCCTGTGCCGTAAGGAATGTAATTTTACCGTCAGCAACCGTGTAGTCTGTGCCTTCTGTCAGAGCAGTTTTGTCTGACTTGTAAACAGCAAATTGGGTGTTCAAAGTGGCATTTGTCTGTGATGAGAGATCGAGTACATCTCCTACCTTGTAAGATTCTGCAATGACATAGTCATTCTGTGGTGCATAATTGAAAGTCTTGGCAACGCTTGGGGCAGGAAGTGTAGCCAATGTGAAGTTATTCTTAGAGATGTTCAAATTCTTCATCTTGGCACTTGGCAGTTTGATTTCTGTCAACTGGTTTCCCATCAGCCAAAGTGTAGCATTGCCTGCATCTTGAATACCTGAAGCGTCAATACTTGTCAGTTTGTTGTTGTTAAAACTGAAATAAGGTGCAGATGCTGTGTTATTACCTATCTTAACTGAGTTTAGCTCCATTCCAAGGGCATATACAAATTTGATGGTTGGATTGGTGGATAAATCCAATTCGCCAGCAAATTTGTTCTGGCTGATTCTTAGAGTCTGTAATGCCTGATTTTTGGTGATGTCTATTGCTGTCAGGAGATTTTCTTCAATGTTCAAAGTTGTCAGTTTGGTACACTTGCTGATATCAATACTTGTCAACTGATTGATGTTGATGTATAGCTTCTCCAACTCTGTGTTCTTTGTCAGATCAATGGCTGTCAGTTTGTTGGTATTGGCAGTCAAATCTTTCAAGGCTGTAGCCTTAGTTACATCCAAAGACAATACTTTGGCACCTTTTACTGTTGATGAACATTCGAAACAAACGATGTTGTCGCCATAGATTTTTACTTTACCTTCACCTGATACGGTACCAGAGACGTTCACCTGGTTCCAGCCATCGAAAGCAGGAATCACTTCTGATGTGACTTTCTCTCCATTACCCCAGTCTATCTGTACTGTTCCTTCCGTTGCCAGTCCGATAGTAAGAGTTCTGGTGTTACCATCTACCTCTGCCTGCAATTCAATGGCAGGTTATGTCTGTGCGAAGGCTGTCATTGTACTGATGACAGCCAACAAAAGTGTAAAGAATTTCTTCATACTTATAGTGTCTTATGTTGATAAATATAAAAGTTTGCGGTCATTTATTTAATGACCTTCTTGATGTTGTTACCCTGCTTGACAATGAACAAGCCCTGCTTCTGGCCCTTTAAGGTGTTGCCTACCTTGACGCCATCAATAGTAAACACTTCCTGTGCGGCAGTACCCTGTGTCTGTATGTTGGCTATACCTGTAGTCTCCTGTTTAGGAGTGGTCACCTTGATGCCGTGGATGTAAACTTCTCCCTTGGTGTTATTTTGGAAATAAACATAAACAGGTTTATCTGACTTGATGGTAATGTTGTCGTTACCATTTGTTTTTGTTTCCAGTCCATTTACAGACGTATTGCCTGCTCCTGCAAATTTTTTAAATGGTACAAGATAAACTTGGCGTACACCATAATCAGTAAATGCAGTTTCAATTTTATCTGTGCTCAAAAGGCGGCATGAAATCATGCCATTGCATGAAACATTCATGCTGAGTGTAGAGCAAGAAGGCAGGCAAAGTGCTATACCGCCACCATTGGTAGAACCTAATGCACTTGCAGCAGGTAAGATGATAGCTCCTTTCTTATAACCATCTGCACCCAACTCACCGCCTTTTCCGAATCCAATCGCGTCTGGGTCTACTGTAGTCGAAGGATATGAAGGCACTTGGTCTGCATAAATCATCTGGATGATTTTGCCTTCAGGGTCTACTTTGTAGTCGTCTTCATTGCAGACACCGACATACTGGTCAACGATCTCCTGGCTGTTGAACCACAACCAGCCATTTTCGTCGACTACTGAAGCAGGGAAAAGATTGTACTCCTGTGCTTGAACTCCGATAGCGCTGAGTAACAGCGCCCATGCTAAGTAAATTTTTCTCATAAAGATGATGTTTTTTGTTAAGGAATGTTCTTTCGTCAGCATCTTGCTGACGAAAGAACTTTTATCCGTTGTTTGTATTGAGTGTTTTGTTGCTACTTCTGAAATTTCGTATGTACGGAAGTTATAGAAGTTAAAGAAGTTATCACTCCCTTCGGTCGTTAGAAGTTATAGCCAACAGCCTTTTTGTTTGAATATCTATCTGTAAAGCATATGGCTTTAACTTCTCTAACTTCTTTAAATTCTTTAACTTCCCCATTTTCGAAAGTTGAGTTCTTTATTGTTCTGTCCAGTCTGGGTTCTGGGCAATGCCGTGATACTTGATCTCGCTCCAAGGAATAGGCAGATAGTATTGTTTCTTGTCGAAGACTCTTACACGTTTAGGGAAACGGTTTACGTTGCTGATGGTGTACTTGGTGTTTACCACCTCGTTGTTTACCACAGTTACATCGACACGCATACCCTTCAGAGGATTGGTCTCGCCGTTCATCTTCTGCTCTGCCACACCCCATCTGAAGAGATCCCAGTAGGTGGTTTCCTCGAAAGCCATTTCCACACGACGCTCGTTCTTGATGTCGTCGAGTGTTGGATTCTCAATGTCTGGCATGTGAACACGCTGACGGGTCTTGTTGACATACTCCTTTGCCAAGTTTGTGTTTCCTAAGTCGTAGCAAACCTCAGCATAGTCGAGCAGTGCCTCTGCAAATCGCCAGATGATGTAGTTCTGCTTGCTGGCATAAGTATCGTTGTTGTCGATAGTCTGGCTTGGATCAACAAACTTGCCCATGTAATAACCAGTCAAGGTTACGGCAGCCGACGTAGAAGTACCATAAGGTGTAAGGTCGACACCGGCAGTACGGTTTGTATAATGAATGTCCATCACGTGGTTGCGGTAGGTACATCCATCATACAGGATGTTGGCATAGAAACGATAGTCTCTGTTGTCGTATGGATGCTGTGCATCGTAGGTCTTGCCAGGCTGCATGCCATACTCGTCCACATGGTTCTGGGTAGGAGTGTAGGCTGCTGTCGTACCTGTAAAGAAAGGAGAAGCTGCGTCTCTGTCGAGCTTATGACCAAACTTGTTGGCAAAGTCGCCATCATCAGAATGCTGTACCTCGAAGATAGACTCCTGTGAGTTCTTGGTCAGGAAGATTTTGCGATAGGCATCGCGAATATCGTCCTGTGTGGTGGCAGAGATAGGGATGAGGCTGTACTGGTTCAGAGCGAAGAGGTCTTCGTAAGCCTTCTTGGCCTTCTCCAGCATGACGTGTGACTGGTCGTCGGAAAAACCTAAGTAGGTAAGTTCCTCACCCTTGTTCTGGAATACCTTACTGGCAGCCCAGAGGTAAGTTTTCGCCTTGAGCATGATAGCTGCACCCTTGGTGGCGCGACCTGTCTCGGTAGTGGCATGAGCCTGGGGGAGATACTTGGCAGCCTCGTCGGCTTCAGCCACGATGAAGTCTACCATCTGCTGATAGCTTGCACGTGGGAACTTCTCTTCTTTGATAAGCGGATTATAAGTGTGGTCGATGAGGGTTACACCGCCAAACATTCTCCACAGCATATAATAGTAATAGCCTCGCATGAAGTGCGCCTCACCGATGATGCGGTTCTTCTGGTCGCCATTGCTGATATTACCTAAATTTTCCAGCAAGGTGTTGATAGACTGAATCTGAGTGAAGTAGTTGCTCCATACATTGGCAGCCCATTTGGTAATCTCCTGGCTGTTGCCTTTCAGCAAGTCGCCATAGCCGGCATTGTAATAAGAACTCTTACCTACGCTAATCTGGTCGCCAAACCAAGGCATATAATATCTTGACTTACTCTTCACCAATGAAATGCTGGGAACATAAGTGCTGAAGCCATTGCTCATACATCTGTACCAAGAGTTCTCGTATTCGTCGAGAAGCTGAGGATTACTCCATACCGACTTCTCGGAAATCTTGTCGAGAGGAGCATCCCTGAACAGGCTGTCGCAACTCGTCAGCACACCGGTGGTGGCTGCGAGTGTAATGATGGTTATGATTCTATTGAATTGTATTTTCATACTTTCTGTGTTCTATATATAATATAATGTGGTCTCGTTAGAAACCTAAGTTGAGAGTTACACCGTAAGAACGCTGGATAGGGTAGCCACGGAGTGACTCAGGGTCCATGCTCTTCAGACTGCTGATGGTGAAGAGGTTGCTTGCCTGCAAAGCGATGCTGAGCGAAGAAAGGCTCATCTTCTTGACGATGCTGCCTGGGAAGTTGTAACCGAGGTTCAGCAACTTGAGGCGCACGAAATTACAGTCCTCAATCCAGAATGTAGACTTCTTGCGGTTGTTGTCGTTGGATGTGGCAATCTTCACGCGTGGATATTTGCCAGAAGGATTGCTCTCTGACCAACTGTCGGTAAGGTGATACTTCTGATACTTAGGCAGGGTACCGTTCTCCAATGTATAGTAGTCGGTAATGTTCTGCTTATATCCTGACTCGCCCTGGAAGATGGCATTGAGGAAGAAACCCTTGTATTGCATTCCGAAACGGAAGCTGAAGTCCATGTCGGGTTGTGAAGAGTTCTTGACGTAAATATAGTCATGAGAGTCGAGAACACCATCCTCGTTCTGGTCGATGTATTTGATGTCACCAGGAGCGAGGGTTGCATTACCCTGTCCGTCCTGGTCGAGTGGCCAGTTGTCGATTTCTTCCTGGCTCTGGAATAGACCTGCTGCCTGATACATCTGCCATACCATGCTGCTGGTTCCCTTGCGGCGAAGGTTGGGCAACTGGCTGCTCTCGTCGCCGAAGTCGAGGTATTTGTCGTTGCTCTTTGACAGGTTGATTGACATGTTGTACTTGAACTTGCCGATGGTGTTCTTGTGGCTGATGGTGAAGTCCCAGCCCCATGCCTTCAACTTGCTGAAGTTCTCAGAAGGATAAGCTCCGTCGGTACCTGTCGAAGGAGGGAAGAGATAGTCCGGTGCCGATGTGATCTTGTCGGTCTCGTAACGTACGAAGTAATCGAAAGACACACCGATGCGTCCGTTCCAGAAGCCCATGTCCAAACCGAAGTTATAGTCGTGGGTCTTTCCCCATGACAGATCGGTGTTAGGATAACTCATGAGGGTGAATCCAGGATGGTAAACACTTGAGGCAGAACCCTTGCTGCCGAAGCTGTAACCATAGTTGGCAGACTCGGTGTAGTTCTTCAGATATGAGTATGCACCCACCAAACCGTCATTACCCAACCATCCAGTAGAGGCTCTCAGCTTGAGGTTGGAGATAACGCTCTGCTTCCAGGCTTTGAAGAATTCCTCATTAGAGACAACCCATGAACCAGAGAATGATGGGAAGAAACCCCATCGGTTGGAGGGTGAGAAGTTGGTAGAACCGTCGACACGGAAACTGAACTCAGCAAAGTACTTGTTGGCGTAGCTGTAGTTGAGACGGCCGATGGTAGAGGCACGCTCGTTGATCGTCTCATTACCAGAGAGAGTTGAGCTCTTGGCCACACCCATGGTCTCGGGCACAGAAGTCTTGTCGAGGTTCTTGCCTATCATATACTGATTGTTGAGTCGCTGATAGTTCATGACCAGTGTGGCACCTACGGTATGCTTTGCCGCAAAGGTGTTGTTGTAGTTGATACCCGCCTCATAGAGCTGACTCTTATAGAAACGGTCGGCCTGTTCTAAGGTTGTCTTAGCCTTAGGATAAACGGTATTTTGATCGATGGCAAACTCTTCTGTAGTGGCATCGTAGGTGTAGAGAGTTACAGGAGTGCTGTACTTTTTCTCGATACGATGGTTGTCATCGAAGGTTCCACGTACATAGGCGTTCAGACCCTTCACCCAAGGAATGTCCCATCGCAGGTTGACATTCACAGTACCCATTCTTGACAGATCTTTGATGTATCCGCCCAAGCCCCGAAGGTTGATGAGTGGGTTGTTGCCGTCGATACTTGCCAACTCGCCATTGGTAAACTCATATACCTGAAGGGGAGAATAGCTATAGGCTGCATCGAGGGTTGTGTAGCTGCTGTTCTTGGCGTTAGAGTTGGCGCCCGTATAGTCGACAGACAAGACGAGACCCTTGGTGAGGGTGGCATCCAACTTCATAGAGTAGTTGATGCGGTCGCGACCAACACCACTATAGAGACCTTTAGAGTTGGCATAGCCCAAAGAGAGATAGTATTTTACGTAAGAGTTGCCGCCACTTGCCGAAACAGCATGAGTGGTAGAGTAGCCCGTCTTGTCGAGATAGTCTAAGAGGTTGCTGTCGCCATAGACGTTGGGGTTGGAGTGAGTGCGGATCTCTTCCAACTGCTCCTCTGTATAAGGAGCCAGGGTGCTGGAAGGTGAATTGGCAATAGCCTGGTTGCGAAGCTTGGCAAACTCGTAGGCATCGAGGAATTCAGGCAGTTTGGTAGCTTCCTGGAGGTTGTACTGGCCACGGTAGTTGATGCGCAACTTCTGGTTGCCCTCTGCACGCTTGGTCTGTACGAGGATAACACCATTAGCGGCACGTGCACCATAAACGGCAGCAGCTGCAGCGTCTTTCAATACGGTGATACTCTCGATGTCATCGGGGTTGAGGTCAGAAAGACGAGTCTCACCATCAGAAGTGGTAGTACCGAATCTTGGTACGCCATCAATAACGAGCAAAGGTGCCGAGTTGATACCACGGATATGAAGGGCAGCCTCCTTGGCTGTACTTGGGTCACCCGTAGAAGTCATAACCTGCAGACCAGCCACCTGTCCGGTAAGGGCATTGTCGAGGTTGGCTGTAGGCATCATGAGCAAGTCGTCAGCCTTGATGGTCTCAATAGAACCTGTGATAGACGATTTCTTCTGAAGACCATAACCTATTACGACAAACTCGTCGAGATGCTGGGCGTCTTCTTCCAGTTTCACTTCTATCTGTTTGCCAGACTGAGCGCTTACCTCCTTGGTCTTGTAGCCAAGGAAAGAAATGACCAACTTACCCTGATGGGCAGGGATGGAGAAGTTGCCATCCACATCGGTGCTGGCACCTATCTTGGTGTCTTTCCACCTTACATAGGCACCAGTGACAGGCTCACCAGCCTGGTCGATCACCTTACCCTTGACGAAGTCCTGGGCGTTTGCAAATTGACATACCCACATGAAAGTAAGCATGAGTGCCCACTTCATGTAGTAGTGCAGTGTTTTGTTCTCTCTCATAAAAATATTTATTTTCAAATATATAACTTGTTCTGGGGAGAATTCGGGGAGAATTCTTTTTGAGGAATTCGGGGAGTTAAAGAGTTAAAGGAGTTAAGACAACAGCTTTACTGCTGAGTATGCTTCCAAAAAGACTGTTGGCTTTAACTTCTGAGCGAAGCGGTATCTTCTTTAACTCCTTAACTCCTTTAAACTTCTGAACTTGCGAAAGTAGTGTTACTTATTGTTCAGCAACTTCTCCATGAGAAGAATCTGATAAGAGTAGAAGTCGCGGGTGCTGCCAGTAGCGGTAGCACGATAAGCACGATACTTGTTGAGTACACGCTGCAGGCTTCCTGTCATCAGGACACCAGTCTCAGCATCGCTGAGCATGCTGCCACCATAATTGATACGTACGAAACTGTCGGTCATATCGTTGGCATTGCAAATCTGCTGCGACATCTCGAGGTCGTTCTGCCACAACTGGTCGTCGGTGAGACCCTTGGCCTTCTTGCCTGTCTCGGGCTGCAAGCCAGTGCGCTGCATCATCAGATTGATGGCGTTAGACTGCAGAGCCTGCTCGGCATAAGAAAGCTTTCCACCCACAGGAGCCTTGAAGATCATGTTGGTCAGGTCGTTCATATAACCTTCGATGGTGTAGTTGGCGTTGGCATTTACCATTCCACCTTCCTTGATGCGATAGAGTGCTGTAGGGTTGAACAGTGAAGAAATGGTGCGCTTGCAGATGTTCTTGTTGACATCCAAACTCAGTTCCATCTTGTTCAGCAGGGCATGAGGTGTGAGCCAACTGTCGAAGCTGCGCATCTGTGCAAGCAGCCATGTGAGGGCTTCCTTCTGACGTGCCTTGTTGATGTAGTTCATGCTCTGAGCCTGACCGTCGCCCTGTCTGATCTCAGTATATTCGATGCCACCGATATAAGATGCCACATGGTTGATGTAGCGGGTGTACTGCTTGGTAACCTCACGATAGAGTTTCTCCAAGTCGTCGTATCTCTCGCCCTTCTCCATGGTCCAGTTCTCGAAGTTCTTCATCAGAATCTTCATGTTGCTGATACCATAGTTGCTGGCTTTGATATGGTCGTTTCCAAGGTCCTCGGTCAGGTCGGTTGGGTCTACAGTACCTAAAACCTGCTGAGCGCCAAACTGGAATTTCTTATCGTTGGCTTTTTCGGCAATCCATTTGTTAAGAGTAGCCACTTCCTCCTCAGGAGTATTGGCGCCCTTGATGATCCTGTAACCCCAGTTGATGGCATACTTGTCGTATACACCGATAACAGGAGGAGTAAGACGCACGCCTTTCTCCAAATCGCCAGGCTGGGCGATGTAGTTGTTGCGGGCATAGTCCATGATACTTGGTGTGGTACCATACTGCTGTGTGAACTTGGGATCTCTCAGCTGCTCTACGTCGAAAGCATAGCTGGCACCCATGTTGTGCATCAGACCCAAGGTATGACCAATCTCGTGGGCTGCTGCATAACGGATAGACTCGCGCATCACATCATCATCGAAGGTGTTCTTGCGAACTCGCTTGTCTACAGCTGCAGTCTGGATGAATCGCCAGTTGTGCAACAGGGATACGATGTTGTGATACCAGATGACATCGGCGGTGAGGATTTCGCCAGTACGAGGGTCTTTATGACTTGGACCCATGGCGTTGGCAGTAGATGTGACTGCATACTTGAAGCAGTTGTAGCGCATATCGTCTGGATCGAAGTCAGGATCGTTCTTGGGATAGTCTTTAGCAATGATGGCATTCTTGAAACCAGCCTGCTCGAAAGCCTGGTTCCAGTCTTCTATACCCGTCTTGATGGTTTCTCTCCACTTCTCAGGGAAGGCAGAGTCGACATAGAACACGATAGGTTTCTGTGGCTCCACCAGTTCGCCGGCAAAGTACTTGTCCATATCCTCGGGCTTGGGTTGCAGGCGCCATCTGTTGATGTAGGTCTTGCTCTCCACCTTGTCCTTGGAAGAACTGTATATGTTCTTGTTGTTATTGAAGAAACCCACTCGGTTGTCCTGGTATCTCATAGGCATAGGATCCTCGGGCAGGACAAAGAGTGAACGGTGAACCTTCACAGAGTAAGGCTTCTTGATCATACCTGTGGTGTTGAACGACAGGGTGCTCTCTATCTCGATGTTCTTAGGGAAAGTCTTCACGAAGTCGATGCTGGAAGCATCGGCAGAGAAAGTACCCTTGATGGCATTGGCATCGCCGAAGAGTTTAGAAAAAACAGAAACCTCTTTCAGTGGAGAGATGTAAGCCTCGTTGGTACCGAAGAAAGAAGTCACGTCAATAACGACATTGCCATTATTGCGTGCAGCAATCTTGAAACCTTTCATACGAGGATTCAAGAAATTCTTGTCGAAAGAAGCTGCGATAGGGTCGTTCTTGTCAACGACATTGTTACTCTGTATGAGATTGATATATACGTTTCGTTCGTCCTTTGAGAACTGTATGAGCAAAGGAGTGTTGATCATCTGCCCAGCCACAAAATCCTGTGTGTCGCTGGTGGCTGCCATTCTGTTGGCAAGGATATACTGGTGACTGAATGCAGAGTCGGGCAATTCAAAATACAGCTTGCCGCTTTTGCTATTGTAGATGACAGTAAACAAGCCTGTATCTTTCTTTCCGCCCTTGGTGACTTTAGCGTAGTCTGTTTTGGTGGAATCCGACTTAGCAGTCAGCAAGTTAAGGCTCTTTTTCTTGCTCTTGGCTTGGGTGTTCAGTGATGGGGGGGCAAAGCATATACTTACCGCCAATACCAATGTGGATAATCTCATAATAAATGTTTTTTCTTTTCGTTTTATTCAGTACGTTAATGTTTAATGGCGCAAAGTTACGTATAAAAAATGAAAAAACAACCATAATAAAGGAAAAAATATCGATTTGTAGCAGAATTAACAAAAAAAGTAAGCGAATTGATAGGATTTTTTTGATAAACCTTCTCTTATTGCCCTATTTGCGAAAGTTGAGTATATATAATAAGGTATAGGGACGGATAGAGGGATGGAAAAGAGCAGAAAGTGATAAAAAATAATCGAAATTGCAATTTTTATCGACAAAAAGTTTGTAGATTGAAAGAAAAAGTGTAAATTTGCAATCGAAACAATAACGAAACAATATTATTCATAAATAATAAGCAAATGACAACATTCGTATCTTCAACAGCATGGTGGTGGCGTATCTCAAGATTGAAACAGTCGTGAGTCGATAAGCCGTGTGTGGATATGAAAATCCTAAGAGAGATAGAAAAGGCCTGCCGTAACTTGCGACAGGTCTTTTTTCTTTAAGGTCTGTTACAGGTAGAAGGAGGGTTTGAACGAAGATAACAACAAAAAATATAGGAGACAAAACTTATGGAAATGAAGGACATTTTGAACAGAATGTTGAATCATGAGGAACTTTCCCGAGAGGAAACCAAGAACATCATCGTTGGCATCACAAAGAGTGAGTTCCCCGAAGAACAGATCACAGCCTTGCTTACAGGCTTGCAGATGCGTGGTGTGACCGTGGACGAGTTGTTGGGCTTTCGTGACGGAATTCTGGCGACAGGAGTTCCTGCCATCCTCGACTGCGACAGATATATAGACGTAGTAGGAACGGGAGGCGACCGTAAGAATACATTCAATATTTCTACCACCTCGTGCTTCGTCATAGCAGGAGCCGGATATAGGGTGGCCAAACATGGAAACTATGCTGCCACATCGGTGAGTGGAGCTTCCAATGTGATTCAGAATCATGGAGTGCAGTTTACTGATGATCTCGACAAACTCAACCGCTCCATCAATGAGGCAGGTATCGTGTACCTTCATGCACAATTGTTTGCCAAGGCGATGAAGTTTGTCGGTCCTATTCGCAAGGCCTTGCAGTTTCCTACCGTCTTCAATCTCTTAGGTCCTTTGGTCAACCCCAGCCAGCCTTCGTGTCAGTTGCTCGGAGTTGCCAATCTCGACCAGATGCGCCTCTATAACCAGGTATATCAGAAGATTGGCATCGACTATGGCATCGTCAACAGTATAGATGGATATGATGAGATTTCGCTGACCAGTGACTTCAAGGTAACAACCAACGACTATGAGCGCATCTTCAAACCTCAAGACTTAGGTTTCGAGACAGCCAAACCGGAAGAGGTGAGAGGTGGAGCTACCGAAGAGGAGGCAAAGGACATCTTTGATGCCGTACTTGAAAACCGAGCACTTCCTGCCCAGAAGAATATCGTTTTGGCAAATGCAGCCTTCGGTATCCAGGTGATGGAGAAGGGCAAGAAGAGCATTGAGGAGTGTGTGGAAATAGCACGCGAGAGTATAGACTCGGGCAAGGCACTTGCCACCTTCAAGAAATTCGTGGAACTGAATAGTTAAAGGTAAAAAGGTAAAAAAGTAAAAAGGTAAAAAAGTAAAAAGGTAGAACATGGCTGATATATTAGAAGAAATCGTAGCTCATAAGCGAATAGAGATGGAGCAGCGCAAGCGCTTCATATCTCCACGCCAGATGGCAACGCTGACCGACAGGAAGATAAAGGCTGACGAGGGACTTACCCCAGGAGGCAGCATGCGTGACGCCTTGATGTCATCATCCACAGGTATTATTGCTGAGTTCAAGCGCAAGTCGCCCAGCAAGGGATGGATCAAGAAAGAAGGCAAGGCGAGCGTTATTCCTTTGGGCTATCAGCAGAATGGAGCTTCGGCATTGAGTATTCTTACCGATATCGACTATTTCGGAGGCTACGACGAGTATATACAGGAGGCCCGCCATGTGGGTGTTACCTTACCTATATTATATAAGAACTTCGTCGTAGAGGAATATCAACTTTTGCAAGCCCGCTATTGTGGCGCTTCGGCTGTGCTTCTGATTGCTGCCTGTCTGACAAAGCAGGAATGTAAAGATCTTCTGAATATGGCGCATCAGTTGGGACTGGAAGTTTTGTTGGAGATGCATAACGCCCAGGACTTCGAATATGCTGAGTTGGAACCCGATATGTATGGCATCAACAACCGCAACCTCGGAACTTTCGTTACGGATGTGGAGAACAGTTTCCGCCTGGCAGAACAGTTGCCCAAGGATGTATGCAGAGTGAGCGAAAGCGGTATCTCCAATCCGGAAGTTGTCAGAAGACTTCGTGAGGAAGGCGGTTTCAGAGGCTTCCTGATGGGAGAGCAGTTTATGAAACAGGCCGACCCGGGCATAGCCCTGAATGAGTTTATAGCCAATTTGTAATTTTAAAAGTAGAACCGTCTTTAAAGCATCATGATTATAAAGGTATGTGGCATGCGCGATGCCGACAACATTCGCGATATTTCTGCACTGGGAGTCGACATGATAGGACTGATTTTCTATCCTCCGTCACCCCGATATGTGCAGCAGTTCAGCAGTGGGGCTGGCATTATTCCCGACTATGCACCCGACATGGGAAAGACACCACTCAGGGTAGGTGTCTTTGTAGACGATATGCCTCAGAATATAGTGACAAGAGTCTATAATTACAAACTCGACTATATTCAGTTGCATGGCAACGAACCACGCGAGACATTGGAGAACCTGCGTGCCACTATCGACCCCGATATTAAACCCAAAATCAAGATCATCAAGGCCATCAGTGTAAGTTCGGCCGAAGACATTAAAAAATATAAGGAATATGTAGGAGCTGCCGACCTCTTCCTCTTCGACACCAAATGTAAGACTGTGGGTGGAAGTGGTGAGCAGTTTGATTGGCAAGTCCTGCAGGCTTATGATGGCGATGTGCCATTCCTACTGAGTGGTGGCATCGGACCCGATGATGCAGAGCGTATCAAGAACTTTCACCATCCCAAGTGCATAGGCATCGACCTCAACTCGAAGTTCGAGATTGAGCCAGCACTCAAAGATGTAGAGAAACTCAAGCAATTCCTTGTAAAGGTAAAAAAGTAAAAAGGCTTTTTAAAGGTAAAAAGGTAAAAAAGTAAAAAGGTAAAAAAAACAAACAATGAACAAGATAAATCAACTATTTGAAAGTCGTAAAGACCGCAAGCTGCTGAGCTTGTATTTCTGTGCCGGTTGTCCCACTCTCGAAGGCACGGGCGATGTCATCAAGGCAATGGAACGTCATGGCATCGATATGATAGAGGTGGGCATACCTTTCAGTGACCCTTTGGCCGACGGACCAGTCATTCAGAGTGCCGGAACGCGGGCTCTGAAGAACGGTATGACCGTGAAGACTCTCTTCGGACAACTGAAAGCCATCAAGGGCGAAGTAAGCCTTCCTCTTGTGCTGATGGGCTATCTCAACCCAATCATGCACTTTGGCATCGAGGCTTTTTTCAAAGAATGTGTTGAGGCAGGAGTGAGTGGAACCATTATTCCCGACCTGCCTTTCGACGACTATCTCAAGGTGGTGAAACCTATAGCCGACAAGTATGACATTCGTGTCATCATGATGATAACTCCAGAAACCAGCGAGGAGCGAATCCGCTTTATCGACGAGCATACCGACGGCTTTATCTATATGGTCAGTTCGGCAAGTATCACTGGCGCTCAAAGCAGTTTCGGAGATGCCAAGCTCGCTTACTTCAACCATATCAACGGCATGAAACTTCGCAATCCCCGAATGATAGGTTTCGGTATCAGCAACAAGCAGACTCTCACCAGTGCCCAGGACAATGCTGCGGGAGCCATCATTGGAAGCAAGTTTGTTACCTTGCTCAATGAGACACTCGATCCAGACAAGGCTCTCGACGAACTCTTTGAGGCACTGAAAAAATAAGTGAAGAGTGAAGAACGAAGAGTGAAGAATTCATCTGTTTCGTTTGTGGCACAAGGGCGAAAGTCTAATTTAATATTTAACATTTAACATTTAACTCACGATGTATCAAGTTGACGATAAAGGATTTTTTGGAAAATTCGGTGGCGCATACGTGCCAGAGATATTATATAAATGTGTGACAGAACTGCAGCAGGCCTACAAGCCTATCATTGAGAGCGAGGAGTTTAAGAAAGAATATCATCAGTTGCTCAGAGACTACGTGGGCCGTCCTTCACCTCTCTATTATGCCAAACGCATGAGCGAGAAATATGGTTGCCAGCTCTATCTGAAGCGTGAGGACCTGAACCATACAGGAGCACACAAGATCAACAATACCATCGGCCAGATTCTGATGGCAAAGAAGATGGGCAAGACCCGTATTATCGCCGAGACAGGAGCCGGTCAGCATGGTGTGGCAACAGCCACCGTCTGTGCCTTGATGGATATGAAGTGCGAAATCTTTATGGGTGCTACAGATGTGGAGCGTCAGCACACCAATGTGGAGCGTATGAAGATGTTGGGTGCCAAGGTGAATCCCGTGCGCACGGGCAACATGACCTTGAGTGATGCCTGTTCGGAGGCTATACGTGACTGGTGCTGTCATCCACAAGATACTTTCTATATCGTAGGTAGCACCATGGGTCCTCATCCTTATCCCGACATTGTGGCAAAGATGCAGAGTGTCATCTCCGAGGAACTGAAATGGCAGTTGCAGGAAAAGGTGGGTCGCGATTATCCCGATTACCTCATCGCCTGTGTGGGCGGAGGCAGCAATGCGGCAGGTACCATTTATCATTATATTGATGATGAGCGCGTTCAGATTTATCTTGCCGAGGCAGCAGGACATGGAATCGATACCAACTATACAGCAGCCACCATGCATTGCGGAACAGAAGGTATTATCCATGGAGCGAGAACACTCGTGATGCAGACCGAGGACGGACAGATAGAGGAAGCTTTTACCATCAGCGCAGGTCTTGACTATCCTGGTATCGGACCCATGCATGCCGACTTGGCAACCCGTGGCCGCAGTCATGTGCTTGCCATTAAGGACGACGAGGCTATCTATGCCGGTTATGAGTTGACACGTATGGAGGGAATCATCCCAGCCATAGAGAGTGCTCATGCTGTGGCAGCGCTGAAGAAAATGAAGTTCAAGAAAGACGATGTCGTTGTCCTGACAGTGAGCGGTCGAGGTGACAAGGATGTTGAAACTTATTTGTCTCATAAAGAAATGGCAGGAGAATATGGCAACTTTTAATTATACGACCCAAACACGTAAGATTCTTGCTGACCTCTATACACCGGTGGGAGTCTATATGCGATTACGAGATATTTATCCACAGTCGGCGTTGATGGAGAGCTCCGACTATCATGGTACAGAGAACTCGCGTTCCTTCATCGGTGTGCACCCCATAGCAAGTATCGCCGTAGGACATGGAGTGGTGACAGCCACCTATCCCGACGGAAGAGTGGAGGAAAAAGAGTTGCCTGCCTTCGGTGAGGGCAAAGGAGAAAAATGCAAACTCGCCATCTCGAAAGCCTTCAATGACTTTATCCAGGCTTTCCATGTTGAGGGAGAGGGCAGTGAGTGCTGCGGTCTGTATGGTTTCACTACCTTTAATGCCGTGCGCTACTTCGAGAACATTCCCGTGAAGGATACGACGATGGAGAAGAACGATGCACCTGATATATATTATATTATGTATAAGAATATCATCGTCTTCGACCATTTCAACAACACCATGCAACTCATCACCCTCGGTGAGGAGGCAGAGCTCGATGCGCTCATGAAAGCCATCAACAAGGCCAATGTGAAACCTTACGATTTCCATCCTGTAGGCGAGACTACTTCCACCCTTACCGATGAGGAGCATAAGGCCAATATCCGCCGTTGCATACAGCATTGTCTGAGAGGCGATGTGTTCCAGATTGTGGTAAGCCGCAGGTTTGTGCAGAAATATGAGGGCGATGACTTCAAACTCTATCGAGCCCTTCGCAGCATCAATCCGTCACCTTATCTTTTCTACTTCGACTTTGGCGGTTTCCGCATCTTCGGCTCATCGCCCGAGACCCACAACCGCATTGTCGGTGACAAGGCTTTCATCGACCCAATAGCAGGAACCACCAAGCGTACAGGCAACATGGAGCAAGACCGCAAGGCAGCAGAGTTCCTGCGCAACGATCCCAAGGAAAATGCCGAGCATGTGATGTTGGTGGACTTGGCACGCAACGACTTGAGCCGCAACTGTCATGGAGTAAAGGTTGATTTCTATAAGGACATGCAGTTCTATAGCCATGTGATTCATTTGGTGAGCAGAGTGAGCGGCACGCTTGATGAGCAGGCCGATCATATCAAGGCTTTTATCGATACCTTCCCGGCTGGAACATTGAGTGGAGCGCCCAAGGTGAGAGCCATGCAGATTATCTCAGAGCTGGAACCGCACAACCGAGGTGCCTATGGCGGTTGCATCGGTTTCATCGGACTCAATGGCGACTTGAACCAGGCTATTGTCATCAGAACCTTTATCAGCCGTAACGGTGAACTGTGGTTCCAGGCAGGAAGTGGTGTCGTGGCAAAGAGCAACGACCAGTATGAGTTGGAAGAATGCAACAACAAATTGGGAGCCTTGACCAAGGCAATTCATATTGCAGAAGAGCTATAGAATCACACTACACATTAAACAGTATAAAGATGAAAATAGTAATCATAGATAATTATGACTCCTTTACCTACAATCTTGCCCATCTGGTAAAGGAATTGGGAGCCGATGTAACCGTTTACCGCAACGACCAGTTTCAGTTGCGTGAACTCGACCGGTTCGACAAGATCATATTGAGTCCTGGCCCTGGCATTCCTTCAGAGGCAGGTCTGCTGATGGATGTCATCAAGACCTATGCAGGCAGAAAGCCCATGCTGGGAGTCTGCTTAGGGCATCAGGCTATAGGCGAGGCTTTTGGTGCCAAACTCACCAATCTGTCGGAGGTTTATCATGGTGTGGCAACACCTTGCACCCAGTTTGGCAACGACCCTATCTTTGCCGGTATGGAGAAGCGTATAGAGATAGGGCGTTATCACTCGTGGGTGGTTGACCGCAGCGGTTTCCCCGATTGTCTGGATGTCACAGCCGTGAGCGATGATGGCTGTATCATGGGATTATGCCACAAGAACTACGACATTCATGGCATCCAGTTCCATCCCGAGAGTGTATTGACACCCCAGGGAAAAACAATCGTCAAGAACTGGTTGGAGATGTAAATGCTTAGTGGAATTCTGAAGTTTTACGCGTAGGTGCCATTGATTGCAATCAACAGTCCCAAGAAGTTTCGGAAGTAGAAATATTTTCTAATCAAGACCTTCTCCAATTCTCCAAATGGTTATTGATTGCAATCAACGTTTGCTTTTTTGCTGATATTGACATTTTTGCAGATGGTGTTTTCTATTATATCTGCAGAAAATGCCATTTTCTTGTCGGTACAGGATATGTTTTCGAAGGTGAAGTGGGAGAGGCGATACTTGTCGCTTGTGCCCACATCGAAGAAGTTGTCGCAGTCCATGCGGATGTTCTTCATCGTGATGTTGTTGCACTGGCTCAGAGGCATGTCCTCTCTGTCGCCAGGCTTGAAGAACTGAGTCCATGGACGAATGGTAAGGAAACTTCCTGTGGTTCCGCTGATATTGTCGACTGTGACATACTCGTAATGTTGCGGTGTGTCGGGACGCAGTTTGAGCCATAACACGCGCTTGGCATTCTTTACGGTGATGTCGCGAAGCACGATGTTGCGGTCGTTCACGCTCTCGCTTCCTAAAGTGAGGCATCCATGAACCTTGCCGTAGTTGCAACGCTGTATCAAGACATTGTATACCGGTCCGTTCTCGGGTGACAGGTCTGCCCATGTGCCTTTTCCTCCCTTGATGGCAATTGCATCATCGTTGACACTCATGTAGCAGCCTTCCACCAGCACATCATGACAAACATCTATGTCAATGGCATCGCTGCTGGGAGCCCTTAATCCCTGAGTAGGAGCGAAGATGTAGCAGTCGAGAAACCGCACATGGTCGCAGCGATAGATGTGATTGGTCCAGAAAGCGCTGTTCTGCAAATGCACGTCCTGAAGAGTCACGTTCGAGGAATTGCTGATGTATACGAGTCTTGGACGCTGTGCATCCTTGTTGGTGCAACGGCTGTTCCACTGACGTCGAATCCAGAACTCTTCCCAATAATGTTTGCCATTTCCATCGATGGTTCCCTTTCCGGCAATGGTGAAGCCATCGCAGTGGTCGGCATTGATGAAGGCGGAGAAGTATTTGCAGGTCTCGCCTTCGATGCGTGTCGTGAGTATGGGGAAGTTGACGATGCGGTCGCTTGCCTTCAACTTGCCTCCTTCGGATAGGAGCAGATGAGTCTTGGGACGGAAGAAGAGGGCGCCACTGAGGAAAGTGCCTTCCGGAATGACGACGACGCCTCCTCCATTCTTTGAGGCGAGGTCGATGACTCCCTGTATGGTGCTGGTCTGCAACAAAGTACTGTCATTCTTAACTCCGTAATCGGTGATGACATACTGTTTGCCCAAGGTGTCTGTATTCACTTTTTGGGCCTGCAGGAACCAAGTGTCCATCTTCGTGCCGTCGGGCCAGAGCTCTGTCTTAGCCTTCCTTGCCTTCTTCTGCTTCTTGGAAGCATTGGCGCTCAGTGGCATGAGCGCCACCAAGCAAGCCAATACATATAGATATACTCTCATGTATTTTATCTTTTTATTTTTTTACCTTTTTACCTTTTTACTTTTTTACCTTTAAAAGTTTGTAGTATTCAGCAGCACCCAACAGGAGGCATCCTGTGCCGTAGTCCTCGAAATCGGGAACAGACGTATAGGTGACAGGCTGTCCAGCCGATGGGTCCTTGCCGGTGCCTTGGTTGTAACCGATGAAACCATCTTCATGAACTGATGCAGCCAGCGCCTTCCATGCCTTGTCCATAGCTTTCTGATAAGTGGCAGCAGGCAGAATGCCCTGTCTCACGCCCCATGCCATTCCGTAGAGGAAGAGACCTGTACCCGTCATTTCAGGGCCGCCATAGTTGGCAGGGCAAACGAGGCTTACATTCCAGTATCCATCCTCGCGCTGGCATTTCAGCAGAGCTTTGCTCATGTTGATGAAGTCTTTCTTCAGATATTGGTAGTTCTTGTCGTTGGCAGGCAATGTCTCCATCACGCGAACCAAGGCTGCGTAAACCCAGCCATTGCCACGGCTCCAGTAACAGTTGCTGCCGTCTTTCTCCTTGTAGGGAGGAACGTAGTCCTTGTCTCTCCACCACAAACCTTCCTTCTCGTTGAACAGTCCGCCTGCCAGTGTGTCGCGTGTCCACTTGTAGGAGTTCATGGCATAGTCGAGATACTTTTTCTCGCCGCTGACTTTTGTATATTTTGCATATATAGGCATAGCCATCTGTATGGCGTCGATCCATGTCCAGTAAGAAACACGGTTGGATGCAATCTGATGGTCGAGGTTTGCCTTCACATGACTTAAGTCTTTCTTTCCTCCGCTCTGTACGTAGCGGTCGATGTAAACCTGCATGCAGCACTGGTTGTCGGCATTGTCGTTGGTCTCTCCGCTGCGAGCCTGCCACTTGTGATAGTCAGCCCAGCGATCTGTATAGTCGAGATATTTCTGCTGAGGGTCAATCTCGTAGAGTGCCATGAGTCCCTCGTAGTACACGGCGCGTGTCCACAGGTTGCTGGTACGTATTCGTTTGACAAAGGTATCGAGTGTAGGGTCGCTGTACTTTGCCATGAAATAGTTGTTGGTGCGTTGAGCCACCTCCATGATTTCCTTTTTCAGGTTTGTTACGTTTCTATGAACTTTCTGGGCTGAGGCAAAGCTCATACCCATGAGTACACAGAGTGATGTTAAGATCAGTTTTTTCATTTGTTGAGTTGTTTATTTGTTTTGTTATTGTTTATTCAGTTTATGTCTGTTTTTACTTCCACCAGCTTGACGGTGCTGTTGAGTCCGCTTGGCACAGGTTCCCACTTGTCGTAGGTGGTTTTCTTGTAATTGATGTCTACGACGTTGATTTCCTTCATCTTGCGCCATTTCACACCTTCGCGGTCGAGTGCAGCAATGCGGTTGGCAGGCAGGTTGGTCACTTCTATGCGGATGGTGTTCTTGCCCTTCGACAGTGCATCCTTGCAGTGGAGAATGTAAGGCACAGCCCAGGCGCAGCCTATGTAATGGCCGTTGATGTAGACGCGGGCACTTTCGCGCACGTCGCCTAAGTCGATGCTCCATTGTTTCTTGGCTTGCTCTTTCGACAGCTTGAACGTTGTCTCGTAGACGCCAGTTCCCATTGTCACCTGGGCCTTGTCGCTGAGGCTCTCCCATGTCTTGAGACCCTGCAGGCTGAAGGTTTCCTCTACCTTGGGTGCTTCCTCAGTGAAGGAGAGTTTCCACGTGTTGGCGGTGAGGTCGATGCTTTCACCCTTGTCTATGGTTTGAGGTTCGGTCTTTGCCAGGCGCAGTTTCTTGTCTTGCAACCAGGGTGCCGACTCTTTCTGTGCACTGAGGAGGATTCTGCTTTCGCCACTTTTGAGGTTGATATCCAGTTCTCCGCGTTCGTTTATCACAGCAGCATGGTAAGATCCGTTCATAGGATTGTACCACAGCGCAGCATTCTCTCCTGTAGCAATAGGCACTTGGGCCTTGATATCGTGGTCGGTGAGGTTGGCGATGAAGTAGTGATGACCGTACTTGTTGTTGCGTCGTATCAGCTTCAGTCCATATAGTTTTCTCATCATTTCAGGGTTGGCAGCCTTTGCCATCGCCTCAGTGTTGTCGCCCTTGATAATCTTGGCTCCTTGCGCCTTCAGCTGCGAGATGTGCTGTATCACGTCGCTTGGCATGATGTTGTTGCCGGGAATGACCAGCGCCTTATATCGTGTTCCGGCAGCAGTCTCTATCATGCCGTTCTTATAAGTACACGAGCGCAGGTATTGGTCGCTGATGTAGTCGCAGTCGAATCCGGCCTTGTCGATATCGAGGATGCACTTGATAAACTCGGGAGCCTTCTTCGCCATGCTGTGAATGTCGAACATCATGAGCCATTTCTTGGTATTGGTGCGCCACATGTCTCTTACGGGCAGATACACCAAGAAGTCGTTGTCGGGCTGTCCCCATTGCAGATAGGTTTGACAGTGGGTGATGTATTTCATCAGTTCGGGCGCATCGCGCCAGATGCTGTTGGTGGGGCTCATGTCGATGGAAGCATAGAATTTCCATCCTGGCCATGGATCGTTCTTTGGCGAATAGGCTGTGCCATGGAAGAACATGTGGTTGACACCGGCACAGAACATCAGGTCCATATCGGGTTTCATCTGACTCAGTGACGTGCGGAAGTGCTCGGTGAGCCAGGTGAAAGTCTCGCTTGATGTATATTTCTTGCCCGTGATGTGGGCAGCCGAAGGAGCATATTTCAGCATGCTCAGGTCGCTGAAGTTGGGACGAGTCTTTCCCGGATCCTTGCGCAGGCCCTTGATGCCGAAGTCGGTCAGTCCGAAGCCTTCTATCTCAGGAATGTCGACAGCCGCATAGCAGTCAATGAGGTTGGCGGGTGAGCCGTGCGCCTGGTTGCGTGTGATGGCTCCGTGCTTGTGTGCCCATGCAGTCCATTGTTTGGTGAAATTGTGCAGCAGCATCTCTCCCAGGGTCTCGCGATAATCGCTCACAACGATTGCGTCGCCATCCAGGAACTCGGGGAACTTGTCCTGCAATTTGTAGCCGTGCATATTTTCGAACTCTGTCAGCAGGGTAGGAGTCCAGTTGGCGCCATACACTTCGTAGCTGTCGTTGAAGAAAGTATGTGGAAAAGGTGTTCCCGAAGCCGTAAAGGCGCTGTCGATGTGTGCCAGATAATGGGCTACGGCAGTAGAGTCGAAGTGGTCGATGACGTAGCCTTCGCCTCCAGGTGCAGCTCGCTTCACCATCTGTCGGGTGCGGCTCTCGTAGAGTGCGATGACGCGTTTCTTCTTGGTGGCTCCTGCCACAGGATAAGCCTTGATGACTTTCAGTTTGGCGAAGTTGCGCTCTTTCTCGGGCAGGGTGAAGTTGATGTCCATGAGTTTCTTCTTGACACCTACAATGGTGTCGACGAAAACAGCCTTGCAGGCAGCCTCGCTCAGTGGAACCCAAGGTCCGCCGAAAGGCCATCCTGTTCCGGTAGCCATATCGGTCTCAATGCCCAATTCCTTGTCTTTCTTTTCCACGAATCTGAGCATCTCCAGCCATCGTGGCGAGAGGTAAGGTATGTCGTTCTTGTCGTTTCCCTGTACGCCATAGAGTGGAGTTATCTCCACTGCGCCTATGCCTGCCTTGGCATATTGGTCGAGATTCCATCCCAAGTTCTCCTTGTCGACGGCCGATCCCATCCACCACCATCTTATACCAGGTTTGGCTTCCTGTGTGGGGGAAGGCAAGAACTGAGCCTGTGCGCTGACTGCTGTGAACAGCGCGCAGGTGAGGCATGTTGCAATAAGTCTTTTGCGTTGTTGTCTGATCATATCGATTATAATAGCCTTTAAGTTTTTATTTTTGCAAAGATAATGCAAATCGAATGCAGAATATCAAGCTTGCTTGAATATTTTGCTGAGATGCAGCTTATCTTCTGCAAAGATAGGTATAATTGTTCAATAAAGCATAAGAAATCGTCCATAAAGATGTAAAACCGTACAAAAGCGAGGGGTGTATGATTGTGCTGTCGGAAATTTTGTTTATCTTTGTACACACCTGCTTGGGATGCCTATATTAATAGGTACGCGAGACACAGGCAAGCCATGCGGCTTGGACGAGACAGAAAGTCGTAAATCCAACAGAAAAGAGACTTAACCAAGGCTTGAATAAAATATAAAACTTGAATAATAAGAAACCATCAACCAACATGAAACAAACTAAATTAAAAACTATCGCAGTCGTATCGGCTTGTATGATGGGAATGTTGTCCTCATCAGCGCAAGGAGTGATGCAGCGTACTGCCAACTACCACCCCGACGGTAGAGGTTTTAGCTGTGTGAATGGCAACAATCGTTATACACGCGCCCTCTATGGCAGTGTGGATGAATGGCGACTGGAAACCAGCGACCGTCCTATATTCGCTATCTTTAAGAAGAACAATCATCGCAACATCCGTTTCGTGATAAAATGCAACGGTCAGGCTTTTCAGCTCGACTCGGTAGAGTACTGCAAGGCAAGATATGAGGCTGGAAAGCGTGAGTATCTGATGAAGGACAAGCGATGGGGTAGCGGTGTGCTGAAGCTCTCGGTGTTGGCTTATCCGCAGACGGAAGGTGCTGTCTGGAAATTCGTTGCCGAGAATTTTGGCAAGGCGAAAATAGAGATTGTGGGTATGATATGCGAAACCAGGGTGAGCAAGTTTAAGAGAGCCGGCGACATCGGCAAGTTCGACGGTCCTGAGGCCTTCGATGCGCCTGCCCAGCCCAAGATGCTCTCTACCGTTGCAGGCATGATGCCTCAGAAGGGCGCTGCCGAACTGTATTTCTCGGTCGACAACACCGTCTTGTCGACAGGCAAGAACTCAGAGATGTGCAAGCGTTATCAGGCAGCAGAGCAGTGGCGTTCCGACTTGGCTTCTTCCGTCATCTTCAATACTCCCGATGCTTATCTGAATCCTGTAGGCGGAACCATGGTCATGGCTGCAGACGGAGCCTGGAACGGGCAAGTGTGGACGCATGGCGCTGTGGGCTGGAGAATGCCTCTGCCAGGCTGGCGTGCAGCCTATATGGGCGATTTCTTGGGTATGTTCGACCGCCAGCGCATTCATTTCGACGCCTATGCCAAGAGTCAGGTGACCGACATCCCTGTGACCCGTCCTCATGTGATGGACAAGGAGCACAATCTCTCGCGTGGCGCCTACGAATGGGGCACACCGATGTACAGCAACGGCTACATCTGCCGCAATCCAGAGAACAACAAGCAATTCCACCATTACGACATGAACCTGGTGTATATCGACGAGCTGCTCTGGCATTTCCAGTTTGACGCCGATACAGTCTATATGCGCAAGATGTGGCCTGTCATCAAGAGTCATCTCGCCTGGGAGAAGAACACCTGGGATCCCGACAACGACGGACTCTACGATGCCTATTGCTGTATCTGGGCAAGCGATGCGCTGCAATACAACAGCGGTGGCGTAACCCATTCGTCGGCCTATAACTACCGTGCCAACCTCTTGGCTGCCCGCATGGCAGAGATGATAGGCGAGAATCCAGTGCCTTATCGTGAGGAAGCCGACAGGATACTGAAAGCCATGAACAGCCGACTGTGGCTGAAAGATTTCGGCCACTGGGCTGAATATCAGGACTTCATGGGACTGAAGCGAGTTCATAAGGACGCAGCGCTGTGGAGCATCTACACACCGATAGACTGTGGCGCAGGAACTGGCGAACAGAACTATCTGGCAACGAAGTATGTGGACAGGCACATCCCGCGCGTACCTTATATATATGATGGACAGGAATATCAGACGGTGAGCACATCCGACTGGTCGCCTTATGAATGGAGTATTAACAATGTGGCGATGGCAGAGGTGATGCATACCGTGCTGGCTTATTATCAGGCAGGAAGAGCGGAGGAGGCTTACCGACTGCTGAAAGCCAATGTGCTCGACTTCATGTATCTTGGCAGCAGTCCGGGCAACTTCGGACAGTTGTCGACGATGGACCGTGCCACAGGCGAGGGCTATCGCGATTTCTCTGATGTGACGGGCATCTCGTCGCGTGCGTTTATCGAAGGCCTTTATGGCATCACGCCCAATGCATTAGAGGGCAAGTGCATCATTCGTCCTGGTTTCCCCGCAGCATGGGACAGCGCGTCGGTGCATACGCCTTATTTGGACTACTCGTTCAGGAGAGTGGGCGACAAGGACATCTTCGATATAGAGCAGAACTTCGCCCGTCCGCTGCAGATTGTGATACGTCAGAATATGGGTGGAGGAAAATACAAAGACACCGAACTGACAGCCGACAAGCGCCAGCACGTGGAGCTGGCAACCATCCAGCCCGTAGACAATGATGAGGTTGAGGAAAAGAAAACTTACACTTTGGCTGATGCCGTTGCGGAACAGACGGCCGACCGATGGGGAACGATGACAGGTGTGGGCAATGACTTCGACCAGTTGAACGACGGAAAGCGAAGAATGGTGAACATGGATGCTGCCTTCAATTCGGAAGTGAGCGATATCTTCAAGAACCAATACCTCAAACCCCGCTCGCCTTACACCACACTCTGTGTGCCTACGCAGGGAATGGGCGACTGGTGTTCAACGAAGAAACTCGCCAAGATAGACGACTCTAAGTTGCGCAGCATGGTGAAGGACGGATCTTTCGAGACCTTGCCAGGCTTGTCGTTCCGCACACCTGCCGAGGGCAAGAATATTGCCTATACCAGTTTGTGGGACAATTATCCCGACAGCATCACCATTCCTTTGTCGGGCAAGGCTTCGCATGCCTATCTGCTGATGGCTGGCTCTACCAACCCCATGCAATTTGCCATAGAGAATGCCGTGGTGAGAGTGGAATATACCGACGGTACGACAGACGAGCTGATGCTTGTTCCACCTGTCAACTGGTGTCCTATCGAGCAAGACTTCGTGGAGAACGCTGTGGCTTTTGCCATGCCTGCCGTTCGTCCTTACCGCATAGGTCTGAATACAGGTATTGTAAGCCGTCATCTTTTCCGCGACTCTCACTATCAGGAGGCAGCCACTGCCGGCGATCTTCCTGATATGAAGTTGGCGATGTGTGCCTTGCCTGGTGGCGCTGCCACGATGCTCGACATGCCTCTCAACGCCAAGAAGAAACTCCGTTCGCTGACTCTCCGCGCCTTGAGCAACGAGGTGGTTGTAGGACTGATGGGAGTTACGCTGCAGAAGTAAAAAACAGCTTTCGCAAATGGGGAAGTTAAGTTAAAGAAGTTATAGAAGTTAAAGCCATATGCTTTATGGCTAAGTATTCAATCAAAAAAGGCTGTGTCTTTGGGAAGAATCCCTTTGACACAGCCTTTCGTTTTTGTATGTAGTATTGACGTAGAAGATTACTTAACCATGATCTTCTTGACAGAACCGTCGCTCATCTTCACGATGTTGAGTCCCTTGTTGAGCTGGGCGTTGCGAACACCGTTCACACTGAAAATAGCTTCAGCCTTGGCTGATGAGTTGGCATTGATGTTGTCGATACCTGTAGGAGTGCTGTTGAGGTAAGTCTTGATTGTATTGATAATGTTCTGCAATGTGGTCTTGTTCGCAGTATATGTACCGTAATTGGCTGTAGCTGTAGAGGTGAGGATTTCTTTCAGCTGGCTGAGCAAACTTGTAGAAATTTTCTCGTTGCTTGTCAATTCACTTGCCTCTTTGTAGAGTGCAGAATATGTTCTGTAAGCCTCTTTCTGTTCAGGAGAGATAAAGAGGAAGTCGTTGTATTCGCTCTGTTTTTTTGCTGTTGTGTATTTGTTGTTATCAACGTTGAAATAGCGGGTAGCCAAACCGTCCGTCTTAGATAACTTATATGAAAATCCTCTATTTTCTGTGTTTCCAGCTATAATATTGTATGTAGTGGCATCGTTTTTGCCTATTTCTTTATGCCATGTTGCTCCCCAATTCAAATCACTCCACATATTTATGTGGTAATCCCCACAGCTGAACTGGTTTTTAGAAAGTGTCCAGAGTGCAGCGTTGTCGATATTTTTCTCTGAAGGAGTATTGTCGGTAGTTACGAAAATGCCAGCGCCAACATTATATACATAAACTTGCTGTTCTTCACCTGTTACTTCTTCGCCTCTCCACCAACTGTTGGCTTCTGCTGGTGTATAGGTTGTTGTGTTTACTTCTTCTTGTGCGTTTACTACTGTTGCTCCTACTGTCAAAATAGCTGCGAGCATGATGCTTTTGGCATATTTAGCCATGGTGTAAATTTGTTTCATTTCTTACTTATGTTTTATGATTCTTATTTTAAAATCGTGATTAATAGTATTTTAAAAATAGGAAGATAAACATAGATGTGTATGATTACCTTGTATACAATCTTGTTATTACCCTTTTTTTGAGTGTGCAAAGTTACGAAAAAAAACGCTAATAACCATTCAAGTTTCGGAGAAAAGCAAAGAAAAGAGTGGTAAAATTGATATGAATCATGAAAAAAGGCTTCCGAAGAAACCTTCGAAAGCCTTTATACACATGGGCTGAACCCATGTTTATGCTGTAAAACAAGAGTTTATCTTACAAATCCCAACCCACAGCGCTTGCGCCGAGAACAGCTGCAGAGCTGCCATCGAGAGTTGACACAAGGAACTTAGCCTTGCCCTTGAAGATAGGCAATACGGTATTGTCGTATGACTCCTTGAGAGGTTTCATCAAGAGATCGCCAGCCTTGGTAAGACCGCCGAAGAAGACGAAAGCCTCAGGTGAAGCGAATGCAGCGAAGTCGGCACAAGCCTCACCGAGCATCTTGCCAGTGAAGTCGTACACGCGCTTAGCCAGGGCGTCGCCCTTGCCGGCAGCAATACTTACCTCGTAAGAGGTGATGTCCTCTGGTTTGATTTCGCGGAGCAATGAAGGCTCATCGCTCTTCTCGAGGAATTCGCGTGCAGTACGAGCCACACCTGTTGCAGAGCAGTAAGCTTCCAAGCAGCCAGTTCTGCCGCAGCCGCATGTACGGCCTTCCTTGCCACGAACCATAACCACATGGCCCAGCTCGCCTGCGAAACCATCGCAGCCATAAACCATCTTTCCATCAATCACGATGCCTGAGCCTACGCCAGTACCCAAAGTAATGTCGATGAAGTTCTTCAGTCCACGTGCTGCGCCATAAGTCATTTCGCCCAGTGCTGCCGCATTGGCATCATTGGTAAGCGCTACTGGGAGTCCGCCAAGAGCCTTGCTGAAGAGATCTGCCAAAGGAACTACACAAGTGTGAGCCCAGGGCAGGTTGGGAGCGTACTCGATAGTTCCCTTATAGAAGTTGCCATTAGGTGCTCCGATACCCATAGCCTTGATTTTCTCAATACCACCAACAGTTTCGATAATAGGTTGTAGTGCTTCGACAGCTGCCTTTACGTAATCATTCACGTTGTCATAGCCACCGGTCTTGATGGCTGTAGTAGCCTTGATTTCACCACGTGCGTCAACGATACCGAAAACAGAGTTGGTGCCGCCAAGGTCCAAGCCGATTACATACGGCTTCAATGCATTTTCTGTCATATTGTTTATGTTTTTTAATAAGTTAGAGTTTTAAAATTTGATGGCAAAGATAAGAAAAAAAATGCATCGGACAAACTTTTAGACGGAAAATTTGCATTGTATGATTAAAAAATTGTATCTTTGCACCTCGTATGAATTCATTGTTTCCAATAGAGATAAACATCCTTGATTTTATTTTCAAGGGTATTGTCATAGGTATCATTGCCTCTGCTCCCATGGGTCCAGTAGGTATTTTGTGTATTCAGCGCACGTTGAACAAGGGGCGCTGGTATGGTTTTGTGACTGGTATCGGCGCTGCTTGCAGCGACATCGTGTATGCCATGTTCACGGGTTTGGGTATGAGTTTTGTGATGGATTTTGTCAACAATGCCCAGAACAAGTTCTATCTTCAGATTTCGGGCAGTCTGCTGCTGCTTGTCTTCGGAGTGTATTGTTTCAAGAGCAACCCGATGAAGAATATGCACAAGAGCAGCAACAAGCAGGGCACATTGTTCCACAACGGCCTGACGGCCTTTCTCGTCACCCTCTCCAATCCGCTCATCGTGTTCCTCTTCATGGCCACATACGCGCAGTTTGCCTTTGTGGTTCCCGACATGCCTATTGAGATGAGCGTGGGCTATCTCAGCATCGTGTTTGGCGCCTTGCTGTGGTGGTTTGGTCTTACCTGGCTCATCGACAAGATACGCGGCAAGTTTGATACCAATGGCATTCTTATTATTAATAAGGTGATAGGCAGTGTGGTGATCATCTTCTCGCTGATAGCGCTGATAGGCACGGTGTTCAACCTGTATCATCTGCCCGAGTTTTAGGCTGTCCTACGGGGCGTGTGCCCGGAAAGATTATATGAGAATATTATTTTCACAAAATATATGTTTGTAGCACAAGAGTTAAGAAAGAAAAGTATCGCCGAATACCTGTTGTATATGTGGCAGGTGGAGGACATTATCCGTGCCTATGGCTGTTCGCTGCCCGTTATCCGCAAGCAGTATATCGACCGTTTCGATTATACCGACGAGCAGAAAGCCGAGGAGCTGGACTGGTTTGGCAACCTCATCCGCATGATGAACGAGGAAGGAAAGCGCGAGTATGGACATCTCGATATCAACCGCGTGTTGCTCAAGGACGTCATCGACTTGCACGGAATGTTGCTGCAGAGCAGCAAGTTCCCCATCTATAATGCCGAATACTACAAGGTGTTGCCCTACATCGTAGAGCTGCGCAACAAGGGCGACAAGGATGTGAACGAGATAGAAACCTGCTTAGACGCACTCTATGGCGTGATGATGCTCCGCCTGCAGAAGAAGGAGATAACGCCCGAAACAGCCCGTGCCGTGACCGAGATCAGCACCTTCGTGGGCATGCTGAGCGATTATTACCTCAAGGACCGTACAGAGGGCTTGAAGTTTGACGACGACATGTAGTGTTTAATTTTTAGGATATACATATTTTATAATAATATACAGAACTTGAGAAAAGTTCATAATATATATACAACGAGATGAAAGAGATTGAAAGAAGAAGAACGTTTGCCATTATTTCTCACCCTGATGCAGGTAAAACCACACTGACCGAGAAGTTCCTTCTCTTTGGTGGACAGATACAGGTGGCAGGTGCCGTAAAGAACAATAAGATACGCAAGACAGCCACTTCCGACTGGATGGATATAGAGAAACAGCGTGGTATTTCTGTTTCCACGTCGGTGATGGAGTTCGACTACTTGCCCGATGGCGAGCATGGCGATCCCTACAAGGTGAACATCCTCGATACTCCCGGTCACCAAGACTTTGCCGAGGACACTTACCGCACGCTGACAGCCGTTGACTCAGCCATCATCGTGGTCGACTCAGCCAAGGGTGTGGAGGCCCAGACCCGCAAGCTGATGGAAGTGTGCCGTATGCGCAATACGCCTGTTATCATCTTCATCAACAAGATGGACCGTGAGGGCCGCGATGCCTTCGACGTGCTCGACGAACTGGAGGAAGAACTCAAGATCAAGGTTCGACCCCTGAGCTGGCCTATCGGACAAGGTGCCCGGTTCAAGGGCGTGTACAATATCTACGAGCAGCAGCTCAACCTCTTTACTCCCAACAAGCAGCGCGTGACCGAGAAAGTGGAAGTGGACGTCAACTCCGAAGCGCTCGATCAGCATGTGGGTGAGCGCGAGGCTGCCCAGTTGCGTGAGGATCTGGAGTTGGTCAACGGCGTTTATCCAGCCTTCGATGTGGAGACTTACCGTTCGGCCGAGGTGGCACCGGTGTTCTTCGGTTCTGCGCTCAACAACTTCGGTGTGCAGGAACTTCTCGACTGCTTCGTCAAGATAGCACCGTCGCCCAAGCCCACTCAGGCCGAGGAGCGACTGGTAGAGCCTGAGGAAAGCAAGTTTACTGGCTTCATCTTCAAGATCACCGCCAATATCGACCCCAACCACCGTTCATGTATTGCCTTCTGCAAGATTTGTTCGGGCAAGTTTGTGCGCAATCAGCCTTACCTGCACGTACGATTGGGCAAGACCGTCCGTTTCTCTTCGCCCACACAGTTCATGGCGCAGCGCAAGAGCACCATCGACGAGGCTTATCCAGGCGATATCGTAGGTCTGCCCGACAACGGCATCTTCAAGATTGGCGACACGCTCACCGAGGGCGAACAGCTGCACTTCCGTGGTTTGCCTTCGTTCTCGCCTCTGCTCTTCAAGTATATCGAGAACGACGACCCAATGAAGAGCAAGCAGTTCCAGAAGGGATTGGAGCAGTTGATGAACGAGGGTGTGGCACAGCTGTTTGTCAACCAGTTCAACGGCCGCCGCATCGTGGGAACCGTAGGACAGTTGCAGTTCGAGGTCATCCAGTATCGTTTGGAGAACGAGTACAACGCCAAGTGCCGCTGGGAACCTGTCCACCTGCACAAGGCTTGCTGGATAGAGGCCGACGATGAGCAGGAGCTGGAGAACTTCAAGAAGCGCAAGTATCAGTACATGGCCAAGGACATAGAGGGCAGGGACGTGTTCCTCGCCGACTCGGGCTATGTGCTCAGCATGGCACAGCAGGACTTCGAACATATCAGGTTCCATTTCACTTCGGAGTTTTAAGGAATGATGAGGCGCGGACAACACAGAGGCTGATGCCATATTCCTTGGTGAAAGCGTTGTGGCAGTCAGAAGATAAAATCCGTGTAATCCGCGTAATCTGTGCCAAGATAAAATAATAAAGGATAATATATATATTAATGGATGACGATATTTTAGAAGCAAGGAAAAGTTGGGTCGACAAGATGGTGGCATGGCAGAAGGAACATATTTCCGACCGCCAGATGACACTCATCCTCGCCTTTGTCATCGGGGTGCTCGCCTCGGTGGCAGGCTATTTCCTGCATGGAATCGTGCACGAGATACAGATTCTGCTCACATCGGGATTTGTCAAGAACACGTACAACCTGCTCTTCCTGCTCTTCCCAATCGTGGGCATTTACCTCACTTCGCTCTTTATCAAGTATGTGGTGCGCGACAATATCTCGCATGGTATTACCCGCGTGCTCTACGCCATCTCTACCAAGAACTCCAAGCTGCGCGGCCACAACTGCTGGTCGTCGGTGGTGGCTTCTGGCATCACCATTGGCTTCGGCGGTTCTGTGGGAGCCGAGGCGCCTATTGTGCTTACCGGTTCGGCCATCGGTTCCAATCTGGGACAGATCTTCCGCATGGACAAGAAGACGATGATCCTGCTGGTGGGCTGCGGAGCCAGTGCCGCCATTGCCGGAATCTTCAAGGCACCTATAGCCGGACTGGTCTTCACGCTCGAGGTGCTGATGGTCGACCTGTCGATGGCTTCGCTTCTGCCCATCCTCATCTCGTGTGTCACAGCCACCTGTTTCACCTATATTCTGATGGGCTCGAAGTCGCTCTTCGACTTCACGCTCACCTCGCCCTGGGTGCTCGACCGTGCGCCGATATGTATCCTGTTGGGTATCTTCTGCGGCTTTGTCAGCCTTTACTTCATGCGCACCATGTCGGCTTGCGAGGGCATGTTCGCCCGTCTGGGCAAGCATCCTTATGCCAAACTCCTCTTGGGCGGACTCATCCTGAGCAGCCTTATCTTCCTGTTTCCTTCGCTCTATGGCGAGGGCTACTCGGCTGTCAACATCCTGCTCAAGGGCAGGACAGAGGCAGAGTGGGGGCAGGTGATGAGCAACTCGCTCTTCTATGGCAACAGCCATCTGCTGCTCGTCTATATCGGACTCGTCACCCTCACCAAGGTGTTTGCCACATCGGCAACCAATGGCAGTGGCGGTTGTGGTGGAACCTTCGCACCTTCGCTCTTTATCGGCGGTTTTGCGGGTTTCTTCTTCTCCCGCTTCTGGAATGCCAACGAGATAGGTGTCTACGTGCCCGAGCAGAACTTCACGCTCATGGGTATGGCAGGCGTGATGACGGGTGTGATGCATGCGCCGCTTACGGGCATCTTCCTCATCGCCGAACTCACGGGAGGCTATCAGCTCTTTATGCCGCTCATGATTGTCTGCATCTCGTCATACCTCACCATCAGCATCTTCGAGAGCCACAGCATCTACGCCCTGCGACTGGCAAGAGAGGGCAAACTGCTCACTCATCACATCGACCGTGCGGCCCTCACGCTGATGAGCATGCAGAGCGTCATAGAGAAAGACTATCATCCCATTCATGCCGATCTGCCTATGGGCAAACTCGTGGCTGAGATAAGCCGCAGCAACAACAACTTCCTGCCAGTGGTCGACAAGGGAGGTGTACTCTTGGGAGTGATAGATATTACCCGCATCCGTCACATCATCTTCCGGTCCGAGCTTTACAACCGTTTCACTGTGCGACAGCTCATGTTGCAGCCATCGGCAGTACTTTCCGATCACGAGCCGATGGACGAGGTGATGAAGAAGTTCGACCAGACCGATGCGGCCCAGCTGCCTGTGGTCGACACAGCCGGCGTGCTTGTAGGCTACATTAGCCGTACCAAGGTGTACTCGGTGTATCGCAAGATTGTGGCCGATATGTCGGCAGAATAATTTAAGTGAAGAGTGGAGATTTCTTCGGTTTTGCTGATTTTAACTTCAAATGTTATTTTATGGAGAAGAAAGATTTAAGAATCGTTTTTATGGGAACACCCGAGTTTGCGGTGGAATCCCTCAAGAGCCTCGTAGAAGGCGGATATAATGTGGTGGCTGTGGTTACTCAGCCCGACAAACCCGTAGGACGCCATCAGGACACGCTGCAGGCGCCTCCTGTCAAGCAGTATGCCTTGGAGCAGGGCTTGCCCGTACTGCAGCCTGTCAAGATGAAAGATCCTGAGTTCGTGGAGCAGCTGCGTGGCTTCCGTGCCGACCTTCAGGTGGTGGTGGCTTTCCGCATGCTGCCCGAGGTGGTGTGGGCCATGCCCCGTTTCGGCACGTTCAATGTGCATGCCGCCCTGTTGCCTCAGTATCGTGGCGCAGCGCCTATCAACTGGGCTGTCATCAATGGTGAGACGCAGACTGGTGTCACCACCTTCTTCCTCGATCACGACATCGACACCGGACGCATCATCATGCAGGAGCCTTTCGCTATTCCCGACGATGCCGATGTGGAGTATGTCTACGACGGACTGATGCACCTCGGTGCCGGTATCGCGCTCAAGACCATCGACAAGCTGATAGCTGCCGATGGCAACATCGACTCCATCTCGCAGGACGAGTTGGTGGCAGAACAGCAGGAACTGCATCATGCACCCAAAATCTTCAAGGAGACCTGTCGCATCAGTTTCGGCCAGCCAGCCAAGAAGGTGTACGACTTCATCCGCGGTCTGTCGCCTTATCCTGGCGCATGGACCGAGATACAGAAGGAGGGCGGCAAGGCTCAGGTGCTGAAGGTTTTCAAGACTACGAAGACCGGCAAGGCACTGGCAGAAGGCATCGCTGTGGGCTCGCTCCGTGTAGAGGGCAAGAGTCTGCTCGTGGCTTGTGCCGACGAGTGGCTGCAGCTCGACACCATTCAGATAAGCGGCAAGAAGCGCATGGAGGCACGCGACTTCCTCAACGGTATGCGCGACATCGAGCAGTATAAAAACATTTAGAAACATTATACATATTATAATATCAGCATTATGACACAGCAAGAAGACATTAAGAATGCAGTGGAGTGCATGCGAAAGGGTGGAGTGATACTCTACCCCACAGATACGGTATGGGGCATCGGCTGCGATGCCACCAATGCCGAGGCAGTAGCAAAGGTTTATCAGATCAAGCGTCGTGACGATTCCAAGGCGCTCATCTGTCTTGTAGACAGCGCTGACCGTATGGCGCGTTATTTCCGTAATGTGCCTCAGGTGGCGTGGGACTTTATTGATGCAGCCATGCCTGTGAAGCCTACAACCGTCATCCTCGACGATGCTACGGGCGTGGCCAATAATCTGGTGGCAGAGGATGGCAGTCTGGCCATGCGTGTCACCTTCGAGCCTTTCAGCAAGGAGTTGTGTTACCGCTTCCAGAAGCCTTTGGTCAGTACCAGCGCCAATGTGAGTGGTGAGCCTGCGGCACAGAATTATTGTGATATTTCGCCCGAAATCCTGGAGGCTGTCGACTATGTTTGCTGGAGTCGCCGCCAGGAGCACAAGCCCCACACGCCTTCCAGCATTGTGAAACTGAGCAAGAATGGCGAGGTGAAGGTGATAAGATAATCGCTTCTTCATCTTCAGTTATTTCCCCATTTGCGAAAGCTGAGGTGGAATTTACTGTCAAGAATTAGAGAAACATCGCTCGATGGCCGTGGAAATGGCTTCTCTAATTCTCTAATTCTTGACTAAAATTATTCGACCTGTACGGTTGGCACGCCCTGAAAGGGCAGAAGCTCTTAGCCCAGGGCAACGCCCTGGGTTATTACG
>ERZ1023617.25-NODE-25-length-68687-cov-53.625291_pt1 | contig 68687 bp, 49 predicted proteins | sample MGYA00380328_ERZ1023617 | MGnify/ENA primary metagenome ERZ1023617 (study PRJEB33179, sample SAMN07448977) | human gut metagenome | biome: Human-gut; feature: Human associated habitat; material: Faeces | host: Homo sapiens | place: India: Bhopal | collected...
ACATCGCACGGTAGCCATCATAGTTGAGCCACTGTGCCCACTTGGTAAACTGCTCTGCACTCTGAGGTTTGCCATAACGCTTTTCCATGATGTTGTTGAAAGATTCACCTCCCTGAGCCCCCTTCAATGTATAATCATGCTGTCCCCATGCATCGCTTTGTGGCCACAGATGCTCCGGTTCCATCATTCTGCTCAACGATTCGAAGGTAGGAACATTCGGCATACCTCGCTCTGAATGCAACTTATGACTCTGGTTAGCGAAGTAGAATGAAGGCGACTTCATCTGATAAGGACCATGTCCACTCACACCCAGGTCGGCTGAGCTAGGAATATATCCCAACTGTGGATGGATATCCTTCACCTGTTCTCTCAATACCTTGTCAATTGCTGCCGGAGGGAATCCCTCGTTTCTTCCGCAGTAGATGCCGATGCTGACATGGTTGCGGATACGGGAGATGTAATCAGCTGAGTTTTCCAGGAACATCTTGTTGTCATCAGGATCTGGTCCGTCCCATGGGTTAGCCAGCCAGAAGTCCTGCCATACCATGATACCATACTTGTCGCATGCTTCATAAAGTTCCTCATCGCCAATCTGACCTACCCAGTCGCGAATCATGTTGTAGTTCATCTCCTTATGATAACGTACTGCAGCATCATATTCACGTCCACGATAGTTGAGGTTGGTTTCCGAGAATCCCCAGTTACCGCCCAGTGGGTTCAGTCGCTTGCCATTGATGTAGATCTTGGTCTGTGTCTCCAGGTCAGCATAGCTCATCTGTCGGATACCTGCCTTATAGGTTACCTCAGAAATCATTTCGCCGGAAGCCTTGTCTGATACCTTGAAACCGGCATCATATAAATAAGGTGAACCATAACCGTTAGGCCACCAGAGATTCATGCGCTGATTCTTGAGCTGTGGATAGTCGGTAGGAGCGAAGGAAACCTCACGCTTCTCGTTTGGCTGCAGACTAACTTCCTGCTCAAACTTGATCTTGCCGATATAACCAGCCAGTTTCACGGTCTTTGCCACGGCATCTGCATTCTGCAGGAAGACAGATGGGGTCATTGATGCCAGGGTGTCAGGCAAGTTCAGGGTTGATGTAACCACAGGATCCGAAACACTTACGCCATTGTCATGGGTAAGATAGACATCATTCCATATACCGATTTCACGACCTGGTGTATTGGTTATCCAGTCCCAGCCGATAGAAGCGTGGAAGGTAGGGTTGTCAGCACCCAGCTCTCCACCATTCAGGTCAGTGTTCTGGAGATTTTTCTGCTTCACAACGCCAAAGTGAGCATTTTTGATGACATGTACCTCCAACTTATTGGAACCTGGTTTCAATTTCTTGGTTACGTCGATACGAGAGCGGATAAAGGCACCATCAATTCTACCTATCTTTTCGCCGTTCAGTAATATATCAGCCTTCCAGTTGATACCATCGAAGTTGAGATAGGTATGCTGCTGCTTGTTGGCAGACGGCTTATGTTCGATGGTGGTATGATACCAGAAATCAGAGTTGAAGAACGATTCAGAAATCTGACGCATGTTGTCATCGAAGCGGTTATCAGGCACAGCCCCGATATTCATATAGCTGGTGAGTACAGTACCAGGCACCGTAGCCTGAATCCAGGCATCACTTCCTTCTCGGCGCAACTGCCACTGATTGAGCATCTGCTTGCCATTCTTTGAAGCCAGCGTATTGGCAGTTTCTGCACGCAGGCCACCCTTACCCATTACCTGCATTTCAGACAAGGCATAGTGTCCGGATGCATCCGGTTCGGTAAGCTGCAGTCTAACATATCTGCCATGACCTTTGCAAGCCACCTTTTCTATCAACCCTTTCTTTTTTTGCTGTCCCAGGGTTGCAATATCGCTCCAGTTCCTGGCATCATTGGATACCTGAATCTTGCCCTGGCGAGCCTTGTTCACCCAGAAGAGATTCACCTGGTCGAAGTCTGCCTCTGTGCCCAAATCTACATAGAGCCACTGAGCCTTGGCATCTGTTTTATTTGCCAAGCCCGACTTCCAGACGCTGGAGAAGTGCATGGACGGGCGCCATGAAGTGGTGTTGTCGATGAGTTTGATACGCCACCAGGCAGCACCCGGCATAATCAACTCGATGCGTACATGTTCGTAGTTGCCAGGTTTCTTCAGCGGGATGGAAACATTCAATTTTCTAAGTGGGAGTTTCACTACGTCCTGGAACTTATTAGGGTCGGAACTAACCTGCTGCTTGGTAGCAACACCAGGAAGGTCAGAACCCTTTTCTTCTCCCAGGACTTCCCATTTCTTTCCATTGTGTGAGCCAATCACCCGAATGGTATAGCCTTGCGAAGCCTTATCCTTATAGAAAGCCAGTTCACCGGTAAATTCCAATTTCTTGAGATTCACCTTCATGGCTTCCCAGTTAAACTCTACAAATGCATTTTCACCTTTGATATATTGGCTCGTAACCGTATTGCCGTCAATCATTTTCTCCTTGTCACGGTTGGACAGTTCGCCCTCATTGGTTTTCACACTGAGGAACGAAGGAGCTTTACTGGTGATGATACCGTCCGTTACGAGATGTCCCGTAAGGTTGAAATCTGCATTGGATGAAGTATATACCATTCGGTTCAATGCTATGTTCCGATAGGTGTTGTCCTTCACCATTCTTGGTGCCGTAAATTGAGAAGGGTGTCCCGGATATTGTCCGATACCCCTTGTCCCGGCTTGATTATCAGCATACATCATGCTTAAGGATTGGCTAAGTAAGGCCATTAACACAACTGTTTTTTTCATTAGGTTATTAAAATAATTATTTACTACATTTTTAGCTTTATTCTGCAAAGTTACAAAAAAAATGCATATCTGCTGATTTTTTATTGCACTTTTATGTTTTATTTCATCTTGCAGTCGGGTAAAACTTCCATACATCTCCTGCCTTCAGCAGTCTTGAGAATGCAGCCAATGGTCTTTCTGCCTATGTTTCTGTTTATAGGAACCAGATCCTTGTTGAGTACTTCTACGTAGTGAACACCGGAGTTTGGTACATCCATAGGGAGGGTACCCTCAGCTTGCATCTTGGAGTGTTCGAACTTTGACAAGTCGTCAAATCTTACATAGCGGTTTGACTTGCCGTCGATGAAACCTACACATACCGCATCGGCTTCTGTAGCAATGGAAGCAAAGATGAGTTTTTCGCCTGCATAACGCTTAAACTCTCTGCCACGTTCCCGCTGCAGCAGTTCGGCCATGGAAACCTTGCATACCCTGCCGCTCTCGTATACCAGGATGAGCCATCCCTCTTCTTCGTCTTCGTGAACGGCGAGCTTCAGTCGATAGTCTTGCCAGTCATCGTCATCCAGAACCTTATATTCATCGGTATCCATCAGGCAGATAACGGCTGTGACCGGACGATAACCTTCCTCATAGTCGTGGAGCACATTGTTGCGGAAACGCGAGGTCTGGATATGGTCGGTGATAGGAGCCGATTCCACGAGTCGGCTGCTGTTCTTTGTCTCCTTTTCATGTGGAGTTGGTTCGGCTGTTGAAGCCGGTGCAGAGGCAACAGCCAGATGCGGAATATGTTCTTCAGCCCATTGCTTTCTGATGGCGAGGAACTTATCTCTATAGTTCTCGTTTACCTTGCGTGCTGAAGTTCCCATACGCTCAAAATATTCGCAGCCCACAGAAATTGGGGTAGGGCATGGTTCGATGTCGATGATGAGCACGGCGTTGCTTACTTCCTCATCAAAGTGGGTATGCACATAGTGGGCCCCCTCCTGTCCGAGATAGTAAACCATTTTGTTGTTGACGTATGTTTCATATTTGTCTCTTGAACCCTTGAAGAGCGTATTCTTCAGGTCTTCTTCCAGACCCATTTCGTAACCGATATCTGATACGCCAAGATACAGATGACCGCCTTCGGCATTGAGGAAGGCACAAATTTCCTGCATGATCTTGATGGTCTGTGCCTCGACATCTGCTCGCATGGAATTTTCCGGGTAGATGATAGAGGTCTTGAATTCGGTATGGAAGTCTTCCTTGCCATAGTTCTTCTTGTTGGAAGAAGACTTCTGCAGCTTCAGCAGCGCACGGATCTTGTCAAGAATATCAACCGCCTGGGTGAGCAGTCCCGATTTCTTCACGAAGTTGTGGGAGAGTACGAGCGATGCCAGCTGCTGAAGATGTGGATCTTCCGTCAGGCTGCTCCAGCGATAGAGTTCCTCGTAATGTTCCTCACTGTCCAGGCAGCCGATGATGCGCAGCTGCATGAAGTCATGGCGCAGGATGGCATTGCGTTCAAAGAGTTCCGGTTCTGTCTCTGCGATAAGATTGATTTTCTTTGTATCCACCTTGTCCAGTGCAGCAAAGTCGTTGAGGAGTTCCAGCAGGGTAAGACGACTGTCGTAATAGCTGACGCGCTCCTTGCTGTCCAGCATGATGGCTAGTAAACGGCAGAAGTTGAGATAGTTGTAAGCCTTGATGTTGTCCTCTTCCAGTGTTGCCTTGGCATCGATGATTCCCATCAGTTCGGCTACGTATACCGGATTCATGCTGACGGCATTTTCCAGTTCGTCTTTTTCTTCCTTAGGGTTGTATACCTCGTTGTTGGCATAGCCGCGCATAAGCTGGTGGAAGGCTTCGGTAATTCCGAATCTGCTTTCAGGAGATTCCCGCAGGAAGGTGGCATAGAGGTAACCGTTGCTTCCTTCCGTGATGTTATCCACCTCTACTATCATGCCCTTCTTCAGGTCGCTGAGTTCCATGCCGGGAGCTGGAGCCACGGAGACAGAGAAACCTTCGCTGCTGACAGCCGGAATGCGAGGCACGCCCGGCACCTGGTTAGACAGCAGACAGGTGAGACGGGAGTTGTAGAAAAGGTCGTTTACTCTCACGTCGTCTTCATATTCCGTTATCATGTCGTGCATGGCAAAGACATAGCTTCCGTCACTCTTTATGTCCTTTACATAGGCACGCAGCATGAGTGGCATTCCCTGATATTCAAAGGATTGGATATTGATTTCTCCAGGGTAGAAAGATACCACATCGTTCAATACATCGAGTGTACCTTCTCCCTCGCAACCATCTTCTACCACCTTACATTCGAAGACGTATTGTGCGGGCAGCTGTTTGGTAACGATGATTACGGTTTCATCGTCGATATAGAGTTTTCTGTTCTGCTTCTTGGATGTCTTGCGTTTTTTGGAGAAGAGAGAGTGGTTGATATACTCCCAGAGTTCCTTATAGTGTTCGATGGTAGTACTCACCTTGCCTCTCAGTTTTACCGGTGGCTTTTCGTCAAGACGGATGGAAAGACCATGCCAGAGTCCCATTCGGGCAGAAAGCGGCATGTAGAGATTATCCCTGTCAAGGTCTTTTGGCTGGATGGTGATGGCCTGCTCGTTGACAGAAAGCAAAGCCATGTCACTCTCATATTTGGCAGGTTCAAAACTTTCTACGGTATCGTTGTTCTGCGAGCAGAGCATATTGGACAGTACGAAGGCATCATCACTGTTGAAAGGCAGGGCAGCATCAAACTCTGCCTGGGTAAAGAGTGAGAGAAAAGCTCTCTGCAGGGTCTTGTTTGGATCACTCACGTTCATCAGTGAAACCAGTCGGTAGAGAATGGCCTGATTCAGTGAAGTATCGTAAATCTTGTGGGTGGCATTTCTGCCCAGTATCAGTTCGATGATGAGTACCTGTATCATCGTCTCCTTAGTGGTTAGGTCGCTGGAGAGTCTGTCGGTCTGATTATAGATATTGTCTACGTATCCCTGCAGCAGTTTGAGCCATTGCATCTGGAATGGCTTTCTGTTCCATAGGTATACTTCCTGGCTGCGAAGGGTAGCAAGGATGGTATCGATATGCTTTTCCATCATCGAGAAGTCGAGCATGAAGATACATTGCATGATGCAGAACTGCTTGCGTGGATGATAGATGTAGGCGCAAGTAGAGAGAGTAGAAAGTATATGGCTGATGGTATCCTCTGCCGTTCCGTTTCTCAAGATTTCGATGGCTTGGATATAATAGGATATCAGTTCGATGATATCCGTGAATCGTTGTTCCAGCAGGATGCGCTCGGCTTCCTTGCAGCGTGGCAGAAGGCTCTCGCTTTCAAGGGCTTCCAAGCAACGGGCATGGATGTTCTGTAGTTGTTCTTGTAGTTCGTCCTGACTCAGACTGCTGGAAATACCGGTTATCCAGCGCAGGCATTCCAGGTCGAAAATGTCGGATGGGGTATCTCCGAGCATCAGTTTTCTGAATTCCGGAGTATTCCAGCTTTCATTGCCGATGATATCGCAGAAATCCTTGTCGGAGAGTGAAAACTCTGATTTCTCGGCGCCGAGAACATCTACCAGTTGTACTTCCATCTGTTTTTGGCGGATTTTGGTAATCCTGCATCTTACTCTTGGGGTAAGAGCTGCATTGATGACGGTATCTCGTTTTAGTATGGCTGTAAAACCGTATTGATCTTCCAGATGATAGCAGTCACCTATGGTCAGTTTTATCTTGAAGTCTACCTCATCGTCTTCTTTATAATATTGCCTCATGAGGAGTTCTATGTTCTGGGCAATGAAAACCTTGCCCAGGTGGGTGGTTACCATCAGGCAGTTGAGGGTTTCTGGCATAGGTTGCCTTCTCTGGAAGTCAATCTGTGCTACTTTATAGATTCTATCTTCTACTTCGATGACGAATTTATGTTCTTCTTCATCTATTCGCAAAACCTTTGCAGTTATATTCCTGTAGTTGTTCATAAATTAATAGTTTTGATATGCGCTGCAAAGATACAATAAAAAACGGACTTTTCCTCCTTTATTTTCTGTTTTTTTCTTCCTCTTTCCCTCAGAGGAATAGAAAATGTGTCTATGATAACGAAAATGATGATTATCTACCCGGATATGTGCTTATGTTGCATGAAAGCAGGTATATGTTGTCTTTTGATGGTAAGAAAGGTAAATAAAATGTTCTATATCAGCGGCATAAATTCATAAAAAAACTTGGTGAAATCAAGAATTATGTGTATTTTTGCAATTGTAAAAAGTTTAAAAACTAACACTGGATAATACTAAATGGTGAGAGTAAAACATATATTATGGTTGTTTTTGGTTTCTTGGACGTTGATAGCTTGCCAGCAGGAAAAGCATGACAGAAGCGGGGACGATACGAACAGCTTGCTTTCCATTGAGGATTCGATGGAGGCTAACCCCCGGTTTGTCCGTCAGAAAATAGATGATGGAATGAAGAAGGCTTCGGATAGTCTTACCTATTATGAATATATGTCCAGACTGGGCAAGTTCTTCGTACTTTCTTCTTCGCCGGATTCCATGCCCCTATACATCAATCCGGTCGTAGCCTTTGCCGAGCATCAGCCGGAATCTCCTCGCCGAAACAGTCTCCTGGCTTATGCCTACAATTGTCAGGCAGGCAATTATCATAACTTTCATAAGAAGAGAGAAGATGTCATCACGCTCTATCATAAGGCATACGAACTGCTCAGGAACAGCGATTCCCCAAAGTTGATGCCGGATGTCTGTGCCAATCTGGGAGATGCCTATGTCTTCGACAACAACTTGCCCCAGGCTGCTCTTTGGTATCGAAAGGCGCTGTTCATAGCCGATTCTCTCCAAATGCCGAAGGAGCAGACTGCATCCCTGTATATGGGTCTGGGACGCATCTATCTGCTGCTCGAAGACTATGAGGCAACCGTGAAATGTTATCAGCAGACCGAGAAGTATTTTTCTGATCTCTCGCTCAACCTGCAGGCTTATTTCCTGAACAATTATGGTAATTATTATTACTATACAAAGGATTACCATACTTCTCTGAAGAAATTTCTGATGTTGATGAAACTGCTGGAAAAACACGACAAGCATGAAACCTTCAGTATGTATCTCTGCAAGCTCAATCTGGCAGATGTCTATTTGAATCTCAATCAGTTGGACTTATCAGAGAAGTATCTGGATGAAGCCGAGAATTACATGCGTAAGAATGCCGATGAGAGTGCCATCTACTATTGCAATACCATCCGTATCGGACTGGCCGTAAAGAAAAAAGATTGGAGTGCCGTGAGCCGGATACTGGCAGGAGAGAAATCGGAGGACCAGATGGACTTCTCGTTGCGCCAGATTCGTCATCAGTATCTGGGAGAATATTATGAGGCTAAGGGCGACTATCGCCTGGCTTATCATATTATGAAGGCAGATGACCTGATGCAGGATTCCCTGGCACACAATCGAACCCATATGCGCTCCGTTGATATCATGCAGCGTTTTGCCCAGGACACCCTGCAGCTGCATCATCGCATAGCTATAGAACATAAGAATGTGGAGATCCAGCAGGCTAGAAGTTTTATCTATCTGATTGTGGGCATTCTCTTGGTTCTGATTCTTTCTGCAGCCTTGTTTGTGGTTCGTTATCGCAGAAAACAGGAGGCGGCTAAGCTCAATATCATGAACCTGAAGCTGAACAATGCCCGCAACCGCATCTCGCCTCATTTCGTCTTCAATGTCCTGAACAACAAGATAGTGAAATCTGATAAGAAGGAGGCAAACGAATTGCTTGAATTGACCAAGCTGATTAGGACCAACCTGGACATGTCGCTCCAGATGCAGACGTCTCTCAGGAAGGAACTGGAATTCGTAAGACAATATGTGCTGGTAGAGAGCAAACTGATAGAAGATGACTTCAAGTTTGACGTCCAGATAGACGAAACCATCGACCTGGACAAGGTGATGATACCGTCCATGTTTGTGCAGATTCTGGCAGAGAATGCCTTTGTGCATGGTCTGAAGGGATGGGAAGGCGAGAAACGCCTCACGATACAGGTGCAAAAGGGACAGAAAGAGGAAGTCCGTATCACGGTAGAGGACAACGGACCTGGGTTTGATGCTACCAGAATGGCACTTCAGCATCGTACCGGACTCAACATCATCCGCCAGACCATTGCCATCGTGAACGAACGCAATAAGAACAAGATAATTTTCCAGATGCATAACAAGGAAGATGCTGATGGAAAAATCTTGGGATGTCAGTGTACCTTCTTTATACCTATAAATATAAAATACTAAAAAATAGTCAGATTATGTTAGCAGTAATAATTGATGATAATAAGCAAGCTGCCCAAGATTTGGCAGAGCGTCTCGGTGATTTCGATGACGTGGAGATTGGGGGCATCGCCCTCAATGGGATGGATGGACTGGCTCTAGTCGGTCAGGTCCAGCCCGATGTTCTCTTCCTCGACGTACAGTTGCCCGACCTGTCCGGTCTTGATTTTCTGGAGAAGATGAGCAGTCAGACCCACGGAAAATGTCGTGTCGTGATGTATACGGCGTATGATGAATATATCTTGCCTGCATTCCGCAAGAAGGCTTTTGATGTGTTGCTCAAGCCTATCGAAGATGCTGAGTTGGCAACCATCATGCATCGTCTAACCCATGAAGACGTCTTTGTGCTTCATCCGGACGAGAACAACAATCTCCGCAAGCAGAGTTCTAAGTTTCTGTTCTATACCAACACCTTGGATTTCAAGTTGATAGACAAGCGCGATATCGGACTCTTCCAGTACAATCATGAGCAGCGCTGTTGGGAGGTGGTGGTTGCCGGAAGCAAGAAGACCATCCGTCTGAAGCGTAATCTCAAGAGCGAGGCCCTGCTCGATTTGAGCGATCAGTTTGTGCAGATCAATCAGAAGTTCATCATCAATATGGATTATCTGATAGAGGTGGTAGATAATGTCTGCCATTTCTATCCTCCGTTTGATGCGATAGATTATGTGAAGGTGAGCCGCGTCTATCGCCGTAAGCTGATAGATCATTTCCATAGTTTGTAAAGCATAAAGCCTGATCACCTCTGCTGGGGATAATGCCTTCGAAAGTGAAGAGGCCTTGTTGTTGCTTCTCAAACGTGATGTTCGGCCTACGTTCCGATCAATCCGTTTTTGGTAAGTCGTCTTTGGCAGATAATTGATGAGGAAAACTTCTCATGGAATAGGGAAGGAGTGTTGGATGATAGGCGATAAAAAACTTTATGAGGTTGTTACGACCCAGCTTCACGCTCATCTAAAAGATAAGCCTTTTCGCTTACGTGAAAAAGTTTTTTCTCGAAAAAAAGTCTCAAAGTCTCATCGTTTGCTGGAGAAACGATATAAATACTTGATAAATAGCGAGATAGTAGAATGATACTTCTCGGTTTTAGAGCCGAGAAGTATCATCAATATATCATAGAAGTATCATGATTTTCAGCTTTTCTTTACAAAGTGCTTCGATTTTATCCCTTAATTTGTTTCGTTTTTTAAAAGAATTAACTACAAAAATAGCACGATTCTTTTTATTGTGTCTATAAAATTAGGAACAAAAAATAAGGAGTGTCTACTATTTCAGTTATATAAAATTGAAAGTGTCTACCTTTCTAGTTTATAAAGTAAAAAAGTTTCTACTGAAATCAGGAAAAGTCGGCTCATTGGCAGTTCCCTGAGTGCCCATCACGCGGGCACTCAGAGAACATGTAATGGGCATCGACAGACCAAGTGATGGGCACTCATTGCCCGTACGGCGGGCATCGAGTGCCCATTTTATGGGATGATTTTTGGGCTGTAGTTTCCTATATTTAGTTGACTACATAGTTTCTTATTCCTATTGTAAGTTGACAATTATTTTCTCTATTCCTAATTCTACTTGTCAATCTTCTATCTTATTCCTAGTTAGTATTTACATACTTCATTCTAGTTCCTAATAGAAGTAGACAAAGGACCCACTGTAGTTTAACGATTTTAGTTGACCACTTTTAGTTTTATTTGTAAGACGAGTTGACTCGGTTAAAACTTATTTATAATTCACGTTGACTTTCCTGACTGTGGGCAGAATTTTATCAACTCTTCTATATACATGTCTTTAATCGCGTTGTGAATGTAGCAGAAAAAAAAGAGTGAAAACTTGGTATATTCAGATTTTCTTTGTAATTTAGCAGCGCAAAACGTAAAGTGGGTAAGATTATGGCAGAAATAGTGAATAAATATCCTGTGGGGATACAGACTTTCGACGTGATTCGTGAGGAAGGATACCTCTATGTGGATAAGACGAAATACATCGCAGATTTCAGGAAGAAAGGAATGAAGTATATCTTTCTAAGTCGCCCTCGGCGGTTTGGAAAATCGCTTTTTGCCTCTACTTTGCAAGCCTATTTCGAGGGGAGAAAGGAACTTTTCGAAGGATTGGCCATTGCTGATTATGAGAAGGATTGGGTGAAGCATCCTGTACTGCATTTCGATATGAGCGGTGCCAAGCACTTTGATGGAGAGCGACTGGAAAGATATCTGGCTGATATGCTTGAAGAGAAGGAAATAATCTGGGGGTACAAGTCGCATCAGGAAGATGCCAATCTCAGATTGAAAGACCTGGTAAAGAAGGCTTGCGAGCAGACGGGTGAAAAAGTGGTTGTTATTATAGATGAATATGATGCCCCATTGCTGGATGTTGTGCATGAGAAGGATAATCTTAGTCAGTTGCGTCGTATCATGCAGAATTTCTACAGTCCTTTGAAAATGCTCGACCCATATCTTGAGTTCTGCTTCATTACGGGCATTACCAAGTTCTCCCAGCTCAGTATCTTCAGCGAGTTGAATAACCTCGACAATATCAGCATGCTTGACCAGTACTCTGCTATCTGTGGCATCAGTAAGGACGAGCTTGTCACATCTCTGAAGCCTGATGTAGAGGCTTTGGGTGAGTCCTTAGGTGTATCTTATGAGGAATGCCTGGATGAATTGCGCCAATATTATGATGGTTATCATTTCAGCGAGCATTCTGAGGATGTGTTCAATCCGTTCAGCCTGATAAGAGCGTTGTCTGGTCAGAAGATTGATGCCTATTGGTTTGGTTCAGGTACGCCAAGCTATCTCATCAAGAGTTTGCAGAAATATCATGTTAACGTGACTGATATCGAGCAGAAGAGCGTGAGTGTGGACGATTTCGATGTGTCACCAGAACAGATGACCTCTGCCTTGCCATTGCTTTATCAGAGTGGTTATCTCACCATCAAGCAATACAAGCCGTTCACCAAGAGTTATAAGTTGGGTTATCCTAACCAGGAGGTGAAGATTGGAATGCTGAAGAGTCTTGCGCCCAATTATCTTTCGCCGGTTTCCGTAGATAATAACGGACTGGTGAATGAGTTCGTAGAACTGGTTTATGAAGGAGAAATTGAACAGGCAATGGTTCGTTTGAAGGCATATCTATCCAGTATCTCGAATCGTCTGAGTAACAAGAATGAGCGTGATTTCCAAACTGTCTTCTATCTGATATTCAACCTGATGGGTGCTCTTATCAAGGTGGAGGAGGATAGTGCTATAGGCAGGGCTGATGCCGTGCTCCATCTGCCTGCAGCCATCTATGTGTTCGAACTGAAATACGATGGCTCTGCCGAGGAGGCCTTGAAGCAGATAGATGACAAGGGTTATCTCATTCCATATTCTGCCGATGGCAAGCGATTGTACAAAGTGGGGGTGAATTATGATAGTACCCAGCGAACTATCAGCAACTGGATTATCAAGGAATGCTGATTTTTGAAACCAATTCGTGGTTTTTTCTGCAATTGTGAACCACGAATTGGCAATAAAATGCTTAGCATAGCCTGGTTTTGATGATACTTCTCGCTGTTTTATGATACTTCTATGAGACTTCTCCCTCCATTTTTAGAGAAGTATCATTCAGTTAATACTCCGATTATTAATGATATAAGTCTATATTTTGGCTAAGAATGAGACTTTGAGACTTTTTTCGAGAAAAAAAGATTTATACGTGCGTAGGTTTAGCTAAGCCATTTTCCTTAAGTGGGCTCAGTAAAAAACATAAATATTATTATAGTAACACAAGGCTTCTCTATAAATCAAAAGGATGGTAGGGTTGATACCTTTACCATCCTTTTTGTGATTGTATAAAAAAGTTCATGTTGTTTAGTATTTTACTTTATCATCAAACTCCACATGTACTTCCAGGTTGAACTCACGGACATATATGAGGTCGTATAATGAGAAGTAGCAATGATCGTATAGATTATGAAAGGGCTGTATAAGATGCAGGTCTTTCGACCATTCTCTATCCAGTCCCTCATTCCAATTGTCGTTCTCAATCTCCATCCCCAACCAATTCTCCAATTTCTCATTGATATTTTGCTCAGGAGGACGCTCACTACTGAATCGGAGCGGCCATGTGCAACCCTTATCATAGAGTGCATTGAAACCTCCACATGTGAGAGCATCCCACACCTGTTTTGCCGTTTCTGTCTGAATGGGGTGAAGTGCAGGATATTCGTAACCAAGGAATATTTTTCCTTCCACCTCAAAATCTCCAGAAATGTCCTTACGATTCTGGTATTCTTGACAAACTGTCATCGTCCGGTGATAAAGTTGCGTACATGCCTTTCGAAGCGCGTCATTGAAACCGATGAGGAGTTGCTTCGTCTCATCGTCATATACATTCAATTGCCATAGTACGTTGCAACGCTTTTCTAGCAAGTGCTTCATCACAAACTTTTCTTTATCAGAGTATTGGCAATACTCGTTTATTCTTGCAATGTCTTTCTCCAGCATGACAATGCGAGAGTCTTCAAATACATGTTTTATGTTCATATCTTAATCCCATAAATTACGGTTATACTTATAGAAAAACTTAAATCCTTTATCCGTTAAGAATCTTAATGGCTCTGTTGCCCAGATCCGCAGTAATGCCATCATACGGATTGGTCAGGATGAAGTGTGGCAGTTGCGAATCCTGTATCACGTATTCATCATCGATAATAACATACTTACCTTCATCTTGGAGATTGTCAGCTATCCATGATGCGATTTCCACGATGATTCTATTACAATATCAGCATTGGTCTCTTCTACTATTCTCTTTAGTTCAGCCACTGTTTCCAGGTCGAAGAAAGCTCCATACTTGTCTTTCCAGGATTTCCCATGATACATAAGCAAGTTCTGGTTGTACTCAGTATTTAGTACACTGTCAAAATCAAGAAAAATTATTTTCTTCATACACATTATTTTATTGGATAATGAGGGATGAACCAATCCAAAGAGAGTGCTTCACGGTATGACCCCGTGAAAGCAACTCTCTTGTAGTGCTATTGTCATTTTTGTGACAAAAACATTAAAATGAGTTGTAAGAGTTATAGTAGTTTCCTGGCAATCCAAGCACAAGCCTCTGCGTCAGCCAGGGCATTATGGTGTTGGGTTAGGTCGTACCCGCAATAAGCAGCTACAGTTTGTAGTTGGTGGTTGGGTAGGAGAGATCCCAACTTTCTTCTGGAGGCTCGGCATGTGCAATGGAACTCATAATCGGGATAGTCCATCTGATACATTTGGAACACAGACTTTAGGCATCCCTCGTCAAAGGGAGAGTTGTGAGCCACCAATGGCAGTCCCTCTATCTTTGGCTCAATCTCAGCCCATACCTCTGGAAATACCCTGGCGTTCATGGTATCCTCCATGGTAAGTCCATGCACCCTAGTATTCCAATAGGAATAATACTCAGGCTCTGGCTTGATGAGACTGTAGTAGCTATCCACAATCTCACTATCCCTTACTATCACAATGCCCACGGAGCAAACGCTGGTTCGTTGCTGGTTGGCAGTCTCAAAATCTATCGCTGCAAAATTCTTCATGAGTGCAAAGTTACTAATTATAGATGTATTGTCCAAATTTTTAATATTTATATATCCATACTGGTATGCCCTTTTCCTTGGCAATTTCTATCATGTGCTTGGTTCCATGAGATTTGCCATCCCAAAAAGCAACAAGATGTGTTGCCGTAACAAGCATATTCATGTTTGCTCATTAAATTTTCTGCAAAATTAGATGAAACGTGAGAAAAATCATTGCGCATGAAAAAAGTTTTTGTTGTGTGAAACGAATTTACTCAGGTGTGGGCTATCTTTGCATCAGAATTTTTAATTGATATACAATGGAGAAGTTTGATATTAATAAAGAAATGGCGAAGTTAAAAGGACTGAACATTATCGAAAAATGCTCGGCTTTAGACGATTTGCTTGATGATTTGGAAGATGCCCAAGAGCAGATTATCTGTGCCAAGGATGAGATTTCCGAAGAATACGCCAACGTTTTTACGAAGAAGTTCCATGAGGAGATAGCTTCCTTTATAGCGGAAACCTTCGATGGCAAGATTCCATATGTGGAAAAATATGGTTATAAAATCATGTATGACAACATGCCCATTTATATAACCCTTTTTTGTACTTATGGTGAATGGTCTATTTGTCTTTTTGTAAAGAGTGGAAGTACAAAACATCTGATAAAACTTGCAGGTGTTTTAGGTGTCAATATAACAGGGAATGGGGCATCTTTGAACTTAGAAGTTACAGAGAAAGATTTGCTTTCCAAGGTGAAGCAAATCCTGTTACTCTCAGACTCCTACGAAAAATGAATCTTTCATCAGGTAAGATTCTTATTTCATAAATCGAACATATAACTTAAAAATAAAGCATCATGAACAAAACTATAAAAGAGCAATTGGATAAGATGGAAAAACGTTTGAACGAGGCCCTAGATAATGACCTCTTCAATGATTCCGAGTTTGACATGGATGACTTTCAATCAGAGGTTTGCTCCTTTGAGAGAGAGCTGAACGAAATATTGGAGTTCAATCGTGAACATCTTCAATTTCCGGAGTTGGAGAAGATTTGTTCCGTCCAGAAGAAAATCAAACAGGTGAAGGATGAATATGAATTCTATGATCAAGAGTATGAGAGAAGCGTCATGTTCCCAAATGGTGAGGATGAGCAAGAGGATGATTTCGCCTTCTAAATATAGACAAGTATGGAAAATAGACCTTATTTGAGAGCCATATTGGGAGGAACGGATTTTAGAAGTCTTTCCCTCATGGAAAAAATAGTATGTATTAATGTAGTGCTATTATGGTTATGCAAACGTCGTGTAAAAAAGATATGGAGCAGATGGACTTGCTCCAAGCATTCGAAATAATCGTAGATAAGGCAAAGAATTCTTCTCTGGGTGAGAAGTTCTATGAGGAGACTGATTCATATCTTGGATTTGTCTCCGATAAACTGGACATATCCAAGCGTGCCAGTGCCATCATGGCCTTGTTTGCCGACAGATGCGATGACAGTCACATCCAGTTCTCGGACTTTACGGATTTCTTGGGCTGCCGCATCCTTAGCTTGCTTCGATATGCCAATGAAATCCAAGAGCTAGTTGACAAGGAATATATCTGCCGCAATAGGGATGAAGGTTTCTATTATACCATCCCAATGGAGGTGATGGAGGTGTTCCAACATAATGAGCGTTATAATCCTATGGATGTGGAGGAACTTACAGCCAGAGAACTATTTGACAAGTTCGATGAGTTGTTTACGAAATGTCGCCGTAGAAAGATTGACAAACAAGTGCTGAGAAGAAAATTGAGGGCATTGGTAGCCAAGAATGAAAAGTTGGCTTTTGTCAAGGCGATGGCTTCCTACGATGTAGATGCGGATGATATGTACTTCCCGCTTTTCGTCTTGTTTTGTACACTCTTTGTTGTCAATGGTGATGATGACATCCGATACCACGACTTGGAATTTATATATAAAGAAGGCGATGCAGAATGGCGATGCGCAAAGCGAGGCTTGAGTCAAGGTGATCACTTGTTTTTTGTGGAGAAGTTCATTGAATATACCAATGACGATGGCTTTGTGGATAGAGAGTCGTTCAAAATTACGGATGATGCCAAGAAACAGCTTTTCTCGGAACTCAACCTATCATCCATGCGTGGTTCTCGCCCGAAGGGTGGCATGCTATCCTTTGAGGACATCAGCCCCAAGCAACTATTCTACAATAGCAAGGAACAAAGGCAAGTGGAAGAGTTAACTTCCCTCTTGGATGAGGAGCATTTCCAGCGTATCAAAAATCGATTGAAAGAAACCAACTTCAGAAGCGGCTTTGCCTGCCTTTTCTATGGTGCGCCTGGTACAGGAAAGACAGAGACTGTGCTTCAGATAGCCAAGAAGACTGGCCGTGACTTGATTCAGGTGAACGTTTCAGAGGTTAAGAGCATGTGGGTAGGCGAGAGCGAAAAGAATATCAAGGGCATCTTCGATGATTATAAGAAGAAGGTGAAACAATTAGCCAAGGCACCCATCTTGCTTTTCAACGAGGCAGATGCCATTATCGGCAAGCGTCAGGTGGGGGCGGAAAGAGCCGTTGAGAAGATGGAAAACAGTATTCAGAATATCATCCTTCAGGAGATGGAGCAGTTGGATGGCATCCTCATTGCCACGACCAACCTCGCAGAGAACATGGACAAGGCCTTCGAGCGCCGTTTCCTCTATAAGATACAGTTTGAGAAGCCAGACTTGAATTGCCGTACTCAGATTTGGCAAGCGATGATTCTGCCTTTGAATGATGCCGATGCCAGTTACCTGGCGGGCAAGTATGATTTCAGCGGTGGTGAAATAGAGAACATCGCCCGTCATTTTACCATCCAGTCGATATTGCATGGCCAGCCAGAGAACATGGTCAAATCCCTTGTTGAGTTTTGTGAAAATGAAAGACTGGAAGGGAGTCGTACCAAGAGAAAAATTGGATTCTAACGGCTGATATATAACAAAAAAGGTATGGAGAAGTATATATTTTTAGATTTTGATGGAGTAATCAATACTCCAAAAGGTAAATTTGCTAAGAAAGCTGTAGCCAATTTGCTCCATTTGGTGGAAAGAAGTGATGCCAAGATCATCATTTCTTCCACTTGGCGATTGCAAGGCATGGAGTACATACAGAAGTTGTGGCAGGAACACCATATGCCAGGCGAAGTCATAGGTTTGACACCTTCTTGCAATTCCACTAACTTTAGCAATGTAGATGGGCAGGAGGAATGGCAAGGCTTACATGGGTGTAAAGGCTTGGAGATTGCAGAATGGTTGAGATTGAACGCCAAAGAGCCTTATCGTTATATAATTCTTGATGACGAGGAAGATTTTCTGTTTTCTCAACGAGAACATCTGGTGAAAGTAGAAGGTAGCAAAGGTCTTGATAAGGCTGATGTGAGAGTAGCAATTCAAATTTTAAATACCAAAGAAATCAGTCAAATGAAACGTTGGTTTTATGGTGCTCTAAAATTTATTGCTGTTTATATCATTATGGTGATGCTTTTCATGGCTTATTTTTACTGGTATCCGGAAAAAGAGATGAACAACATGAATCGTCGTGCCCTTATGTACCAAGAGTGTTTGCGTAGTCATTTTCATTGGCAAAAATAATAACTTCTACAATAATTTAGATAGAATTTCGTTTCTAAGGTAAACAATTATAGCTTATAATGCGATGAATGATATAATCAATATTCTAAACCAAGTTCGAATAGTTTCACGAAAAATAAAAGAACAAAGAATAGAAAAGTTTGAGCGTGGTGAAAATTATAATATTTTCAATGATTTGGGCTTCATGTCAGATGAAGTCCATCTACACTCTATGTTTTTGGCAAACCTGCTGAATCCAAAAGGAAGTCACGGACAAAGAGGAAAATTCCTTGAGGCATTTTTGAAAATGCTACAAAAACCGTTTTCTGCAATATCTACAGATAATTTAGAACTAGACATTACTAATGCTTCAGTAGAAGTAGAGAAATATATAGGTAGGCTAACTGATAGTGAAGGCGGCAGAATAGACATTTATCTTACCGATGGCAAGCATAGTATTATCATAGAAAATAAAATCTATGCTGGTGACCAACATCATCAGATGCTAAGATACTGGAATTATGGAATGTCACAAAAAGGAGACGATACGGAAAAATCATTTGTATTGATTTACTTGACATTGGATGGTTGTTCTCCTTCAAAAGACTCTTTGGGTGAAGACTTAAAGGAAAATGATATAGTTTGCCTATCCTATAAGAGTGATATTAGAGGATGGCTTGATCGTTGCGTGGAGTTGGCTTCAAGAACTCCACTCGTGAGAGAAACTATCAATCAATATATTAGTACTATTGACATATTAACAAATAACGTTATGGAAGATAATAAGGAACTATTAGATATTCTATGTAAAGAAGAAAATTTAGATGCAATTTATGATATTACAAACAGTAAAAATATTGTTGTAAACAGAATTATAAATGAAGTGTTTATTCCTAAATTAAGGGATTTAGCAGAAAGCAAAGGGTTGATTATGGGAGATGATTGTACAGAGAATTGGATGAAAAAATCGGATGTAGTAGTATCATTTTATAATCACCATTGGAAGTATCTTAGACTTGCATTTGGATTTAATTGCGGAGGAATGAGAAATCCATACTTTGGCTTTCGCACAAAAGTTGGAGTCAAGCGTGAAGATGTAAAAGACTGGGAAAAAGTCCAAAAGAATTATTCCTCCCAAAGTGATCAATGTTGGATTTGGAAGGATTTTAATGGAAATCAAGATTGGGATAATGCCTCTGGGATAAAAGATTTGCTGAATGGTAAAACTTTAAATAATTTCTCAATAATGTTTGACGAAGCTATAGATTGTGTCAAGGGACTGGATATTTAGTCCCTTGACAAAAGAACATTAATGGGTTGCCTTTCAAAGATACTTACTTGCAAGTTTTTTTATCCGCTCCTTCACCTCTTCTCTTAGCCATTGAGGTTCCAACACCTCCACGGTATCCATGTTCGAGAAGATCTCCTGTTCAAAATCAAACTCTGGTTTCAGGTGATACTCAAAGATGGAGTATTCTTCTGTTCGCTCTGTTTCCTTTTGCGACTCATGGAGAGGAAGATTGCGTATGTAGTTACTCTGGAAGGCATCAACCTTTAGTACTACCTTTTGAACTTCGGAATCCTTGTTATTGATGATACCAAAGCAATCCTTGAAGTATTCTGCTGGTTCCAGATTCTTAGGCATCTTGAACACTTCCTCGGAGATGATGACATTCTCCATACGGTCAAGTGCATAGCAACGGATATCGTTCGTGCCAGGACTATATGCGACCACATACCAACGTTTCTTGAAAGCCTTCACGAAATAAGGATGGATGTCAAACTCATAATACTTCTCGTTATAGTAACTGTAGTAAGAGATGAATATGACGTGGTTGTCGCGCATCGCCTTGATGATATCCTCTAGAAAGTTCCTGCCAGATGGCATGTCCTCCAGGAGAACCCTCTCCTTGAGTTTGCGACTGTTGCCCACCATGGCATTGAGCGAGAAGGCGTTGAGCAACCAGTTTCTGGCGCTTCCTTCCTCGAAACAGTCACCATACTCAATGTGATAGCGGAATCCGCTACTACATTCGATGTTAATCTCAAACAGTTCCTCGATGGCATGGAGATTGTTGATGAAGGTACGGCGAGAAAGTTCCGTTCCCTCACTGAGGTCAGAGTCCAACCATCTGCTTTGAATCTCCTTTAGGGTAATGCCACCCCGGTTCCTTGCTCGATGAATGGTCTCTACGAGCCAGACATATTTGTTCAATTGATTGATAGCCATATTCTATAACTTTTAAATTTTGGCACAAAGATAATGAAAAAGTGAGAAATAATGTTGCACAGTTGCCAATTATTTTAGCAAGAACTCTATCATTTCGTCGTATTTGGCGAAAAATACACTTTCCTTCATTTTGCATAGTTTGGCATCTCTTCCTAGCAGGAAACTAAAGTACTCCCAAAATTGTTTCCTATGATGCATAAATTTGAGATGACTCATTTCATGTAGGATAATCTCGTCAATCAATTCCAATGGGAAAACCACAATCTTTGGCGGCAAGAAAATCTGTTTATAGATGGAACATTGCCCCCATATGTTCCTTCTCTTCAATTTTTTTATGATGACTTGTCTTGCATATAGATTCTTCTCCTTTTCCCAATAATGCAATCTCTTGGGGAGTTCAATGTTTGCCAGGTCTAGAATCTTATTCTTAATGATGTTTCTTAGCCAACTTTGAATGTTTCTGTTGTCGAATTTTGTGTCATGGCAGTAATAAAAATCAATTCTCTTTTCGTTTACTTGCGCCATAATCATGCATCGGTCTCCTTTGGTATAGATACTTCTTCCTTCACATGAAAAAATGCTTTCGGATTGCAAGAGTGAGTCTTTCACCTCATGCCATCCTACTACAAGGCACCATGTGCATAACCTGAGCGAAGGGTTGATTGTATATCTTGTCGTCATAAGTTCCACATCTTATCTAAAATTTCCTTGTAGTCCTTTGCGTATGGATTTCTTCTTTGGACATTAAGTCCGTAGAGGCGAGTTCCTTTTTCTTGTTCTTCCTTCAGTCTCTGCATTGTTTTTTTTATAGGAAGAGGAAAACAGAAGTCGCTGATGATAAGTGCATCGGCCATGGAATATTTTTCAGAATCGAGCATCTTGAAAATTTCCATTAGCATTTCTTCCCCATTAGTACCCCCGGAAAAGCTGCCCTTGAAGAATTTATCTATCTTATAATAATTACTGGGTCTTGCCAAGTCCAAGGTCTTTGTTCTGATAGAGAACGAGATGAGAAAACAGCTTCTCTTTTCCTTTTTCGCTATAGCCGCGAGTTGCTGCAAAAGAGACTTTGCGATTTCCAAAGGTCTACCACTCATGGATCCACTTGTATCAATGCAAATAATCATGGGGCCTTGCAGAAGGCGAGGCTTCTTATAATGAACCGTTGATTTTTCACGCTTGTTCTGTGCTGCCTTTGAGGAAAATTGCTGCAGCTGTCTTTTTGCAAACTTTGCATAAAAGGTGGGAGAGTCCATCATGGCAATCTCCGTGGGAAGCAAGCTATCCAGGTCATTTCCCAAGGATACGCCATCTATGTCTTGCCTGTCATGGGAATGCTTGAGTAATATAGGAATGTATCTAGTCATGGTGGCATCATCCATTTCTTCACTTCTCTCTTTTTCCCTTCCCATCTTCTTGGCTATCTCCTTTAGTTGAGGGTACTTGTGGAAGAAACGAGCCTTCTTCTGTTCCTTCTTGTAGTCTATGTCACCACAGGTTATGATTTCTTGCTCAATTTTTTGCATACTATTGGAAAGTACTTGCGCAATCTTCTGGTCTTTCCTCTTCTTGCTAGCCTCTTTCCAATTAGCTTCCATGGCATCAAAAATTTCGTCAGTAGTTTTCTGTTTTTTTCCAAATTCCTGGATATATCCATGTATATTGAACATGCTGCTGTCGAAAGTATCGTGCAAGTGCTTGGCGATACCGTTCCATGCCAGGCGTTTTTGCTCTATGTTGGATGCAAAGAAGTGGGATAATATCTTCATTTCTTCCTCATATTCCCTCTCTATTGTGGAAACGACAGGCAATATACCCTCCAACATGGAAATAATTTCCTTTCTGAAAATTTCTTTCCATGTCTCTTCTTTTCTGCAAAGTTCCTTGTTTCCTGAGTCTTGGCAGATTTCTTCTATATACCCTGCCACAGGATCATCCTTGTACTCTGGAGGAATGGGCTTCCCCTCGATGTAGAGGTCAAAAAGCCCAGAATATTCGTCAATCCGTTTGTCTATATCTTCCATATTAAAAATTATATGCTAGTTTTTATCTTCATTTCCAACGCCTCACATTTCTTTCGCAAGTTGTCGGCATACTTTTGGATGACCTTCAAGTCAGTTGAAGACACAAATAGATTTTCCTTTTCCAGCAACCTCATCTTTTGGTTAAGTTCATTGCCTATTTTTTGCATCTCCTCAATGAGATGTGTGTCTCCTTCAGAAAACAAGTTTTGTTGCCCTGTAGGAGGGAAAATGGGCTTGCTAGCCATCTTTGATGGTTCCATCATGTAGAGTGCATTATTTACGATAATTCCACCTTGCGCCCTTCTCAAACTGACGATTTGGTGCTGTGGATACTTCTTGGATGAGAAGGGACCTTGAGGAACTCTCCTGATTATCCATCCATTCTTATCCTTATCAAAATAGAGTACACCCTTCGTCTCGATGTCCATCAGCAGGTATCCATAATCTTGGAGAAAGAAGTAGGTGTCTCCCCAGTTTGTGCCCATAAGCTTGGTATAGAAGTAGAAATAGATGTTGAAATCTTCAGAATTGATATTGGCTATTTTACTGTTTGCCAATGCATTGCCTTTCGTTTTCACCCCTTTTTCATACTCTTTCTCCACAACTGAGCATTTATTCTCAATGTTCCAGAATAATGACTCTGTAACGATTTTCATGACAGGTTCAATGGTCTCTACCTTGTTCCATAGCACATGATAGAGTATGGGAAGATCGGTTAGATCTATCTCCTTTCTTCCATTTAGAAATGCCGATGTTTGCAGCAGATGTACTGCTTTCTTCCATCTTCTGTCTGATATATAATAGTCTAGAGGACTCGCGGCTTCATCCTTTGACTCGGTCTCTTTTAGCTTCTTGCGAATGAATGTGATATCCTTGAGTATATTGTCAGGAATATCGATATCTTCCACCTCTTCAAGGATTTGTGTGTATTGCTCGTCTGTTATGAGAAGCTCGGCAGGAATGACAACCTTACTCTTGTTCTTCCCCTTTAGCATCTTGTAGAATGTACGTTCATTGGCTATGGGGTTAGAGACAACTCGTAATATGAATCTATCCCAAAGGGCTTCCAACCCCTCATCCTCTTTAGGTAACTCATTGGATGCAGCAATGAGTGCTTTCATAGGAAGCTTGATGGTCTCGTTTCCGTTTTGGTAGATTTTCTCATTGATGGCTGTCAGCAAGGCATTTTGAATGGAAGGTCCCGCTTTCCAGATTTCATCCAGAAACACCACATTTGCCCATGGAAGATACCCTTCAGTTCTTCTTTCATAAGTATCCTCGTCTTTCAGTTTGGATATGGAAACTGGTCCAAAGATCTCGTCTGGGGTAGAGAAACGTGACATCAAGTATTCAAATTGTTTCTTTTCAGCGAATACTTCCTTGAGCCTTCTGGCAATCATACTTTTGCCAGTTCCGGGAGGCCCCAGCAAGAATATGCTTTCGCCAGCAATGCTGCTAAGTAAGGTCAAGGAGAAGATGTCCTCCTTTTCCCATACTCCTTCACTCATCAGCTTGATGAGTTCCTTCATTTGTAGTTTTATCTCTTTCTTTTCCATTGTATATTTATTTTGTGGCAAAGGTACATATTTCCTGTGTAAAATGTTGTCACATCTAAAATATTTTTTAGGTGTGCAGTAATTTTTCCCATTTTCAGACTACCTTTGTGTCATAGATGTAAATTAACAAGAAATCATGGAACAAATTAAACACGGAATATCGGTAAAACGCCGTATCTATTCCTTTCCAATGAAAGGAGAGAGCAGGGCAGAGGCTATCTGCCGATCTTTTAGGCAATACACCCTGGTGGATTGGGCTAAATATAATAAGGTGTCTATGCGAATCGTCACCTCTGTAAAATATCCTTTGCTAATGGGAGAACTGGTTCAACTTATGTCTGTGTCACAATCATTTATGGACACAACAAAGGTGGATCTTGTACAGGAGACATTGGGCAGAAGTGAAGAACAACTATTGTTAATCATTCAAGCATATGAAGATGAATCAATGGGTTGACTTTGACACAGGTGATGAAGCTCAAAGTGAGTATGTTTTTTCCTATATGGGAAAGACATATAGCATAGAACTCAGTTTGAGTGTTGGCTTTGGCGATATATGGTTTGCGAATTTGTACTCAGTGACAGGTGATAAGAAACAAAAATGTGTATCAAACATCAAAATTCCAACTTGTGATTTTGACGAACTCTCTTGGTTGAAACAATACTTGGAGAAACGAATGGATATGCTCTTGCTAGAGCTAAAAAATGAAGTCTCATCCGTCAGCTTCGAACCAGAGGAGATTGCTGGCTTACCCATATCTTCAGACGATAAAATCAAACTGCTTGATATGTTGCATGGTTTATGGTTTGATGTTTATAAAGTGTGCCAGGGAAAATAAGGAAACAGGTTTCGTATCACTTAAAAAATGAAATAGGAAGCCAATGCAAAAAATGTGGTCGGAAGAGATTCCGCCCAGATTCACCATTGAAGTATTAACTTTATAAGATTTAGATTTATGCTATTCAACTATAAGGAACATCGGATTTTTGCGTTCTCTGATACTCATGGGATGCACAATCGGCTTCATATCCCAGAAGAAGCTGACATTCTGCTTTGTGCAGGCGATGTGGTGTCTGGATTTGGTAAGGATGGCATGGAGGACTTCTTTTCCTGGTTGTTAAGCCATCCCGCCAAACTTTATATGTTTGTCGCAGGTAATCATGAGCTGTTCTTGGAAGACAGCTTAGAGCAGACAATTTCGTTCTTACCTAAAAAAGTAGTTTTCCTTCATGACTCAACCTTTGAGTTTGATGGTATAAGTTTTGGGAATATATCCATGCGAAGCTTGCAAAGTAAGGAGCAAAATGTCCAATCTGCTGCCAAAATGGACTTCCTGATAACCCATATTCCACCGGAAGGCATACTTGACGAGGGTAGGGGAAGCCTTCCGCTATTGTTAGAGGTTTATCGCTCTCAACCTCGTTTCCATGTCTTTGGTCATGCTCATTCTTGTGGAAATCAAAGCTAGGGTGGTGCCTTTACGGAGTTTTACAATGTCTCACAGTTTAATGAACTTAAAAAACCAAGATGGAGGTCAATAGAGAATGGTTTCCACCTTGGTGATAAGTCTTTTAAATATCAGTCAAAGAAATGCCTGTAGTCATCCGAGTAGGTTTATGGTTGACGTTTTTCGTATTTCTGAATAAGTATCGTAAAATGCAAATCAACAACACCGGAACTTACCTCTCTCGTACCAAAGACTAATTTTCCTTTTCCTGCCAACATTTGGAACTCACTCTTGATATTTTCTTCCTCCTTCAAAGAAAGAGGATGAAGTGAGGACACCTTACATAATACGACTAGCTTCTGCAGATTGAAAAACTCATTGTCTGAATCCATCTCGATGTACTTTATCAGTTTCTTCAGATAATCCACTCTGCTGCTTTCTCCATAAGTATGAGTCTCCATGTTGGTTAGCAACATAGAGAAACCATCATAGATGAAGTCCATGTCATGAAAAGTGATGTCCTTTCCACCCATGAACTTATCTCGGAGACCTTCATATTTTTCTTTATAGTCTAGATAGTCAATTCTCTTCTGCATACGATAGTCACGCTTCTTTCTGATATTGGATGCTTTGGCGATTCTCTTGTTGCAATAGTCCCAGTCTTCCATGCTCATGGATATACTATCATGAGAAAAGAGCTTCATGGTTTCGAGAACCTCTCTTTTCTTATGACCAGGCAAATAATTGAGATAGAACTTTTGTTCTAACTTTCTTGCCATAGTACCATAACAGGTGTGCATCTTGTGCTCGATTCTGTCCTCAAAGGTTTCTTGGGTAGTCTGTGGCGTATAGCCATAGAAAGTACAACTCCAAAGAATCTTGGCTAGCACTTCCTCCTTGCTGAGGTTGCAGTCATCAGCAACAACCACCTCCTTGGCGACATTGCTTTCCCAAAGGTCACCTTCGCAATTGTATACATTAATATATGGCTCTTCATTCTCATAGCCTTCAACAGGTTTAACCCACTCTACACGTATTTGGGGGTTCTTAATCTCGGATTCATCTGCTGGAGTAAGATGGCAAAGGATGTCGTATGCCTCACGATATTGTCTGATGCCCAAATATCCTTCCTTTTTCAAGGCTGGTATCAACATATCAAAATCCGTACTAAGTAAAAGTTCTTTCAGTTTCATACACTTAACATTTAAAATTTATTGCAAAGGTAGTGCAAGGGTGTGCCAAAAAATGGCACAGCTTAAAAATATCTTTGAAGGCTATGATATCCAATTCAGAAAGTCTTGGTGATGGATAATTGTCACGCTGGCTGCTCGATGCATATTCTACAGCCAACACGTTGTCGCAAAACACGTCGCTTAAAGACCGTAAAATCTTGAAAAAACGGATAAAAAACCGAGGGCGTGTCATAAATCCATGACACGCCCTCAGTTTTATAAAGCCAATTACTTTTTCCTGCTTTCCGCATCTTCCGGTATTGGCCAGTTTTCTGATGGAGTACGCATTTCCTTCATCACCTTGTCAAAACCGATTACCATTTCCGGATATTTCTTGGCGAGATCATGCTTCTCTTCTGGGTCTTCACGCAGATTGTAGAGTTCCAGAGGCTTGTTTGGCTTGATGGTAACAGCCTTCCAGTCACCGTGGCGCGCAGCACGCTGCTTACCTGGGAATTCCCAATAAAGAACTCGGTCGTCTGTATCAATCTGCTTACCATAGAACAATGGCAGAATATTCATGCCGTTGATGTTCTGAGGCAGATATTGGGTTCCTCCCGTAAGAGCTGCCAGCGTAGGCATTACATCTGGGAAATAGATGATGTTGTTCAGCGACTGTACCGGCACCTTTCCTGGCTGGTTCACGATGAACGGTACTCGGATTCCTCCTTCGTAGAGTTGTGCCTTGCGACCGCGGAATCCTGCGTTGCAGTTGAAGAGTTTCAATGGTGCCTGAACGGCTGCACCGTTATCTGAAGCAAAGATGACGAGCGTATTCTCGCGCAAGTTGTTCTTTTCCAGATAGGTGAGCAGTCTTCCTATTGCCGCATCCATGTGGGTTACGAGCGAAGCGTAGCGCTTGTCGTTCATGCTCCACGATTCATCATCATACCATGTGGTGTTGTCGATGATATAGGGTTCATGAGGCGCATCAAAAGCCAGATAGAGGAAGAAAGGATTCTTCTTGTTTCGCTTGATGAAATTGATGGCATCATCGGCCGAAATATCCGTATTGTGTTTGATGTGCTTATCGTGCTCATTTGCCTTGATGTGGATGAGCTTGTCATTGTCGAAACGGTTGTATGGATAATAGTAAGGTGAATTGGATTCTACCGTACTGATCAGCCATCCGTGGAACTCGTCAAAACCACGATAGATTGGTGATGATTTTGGATCATAGCCATCCAGATGCCATTTGTTGACAAGACAGGTTTTGTAGCCGGCAGCGTGCAATACCGTAGCGATGGTCGTATCCTGCGGCTGCAGACTTGTTCTGCGAACGATGGTCGTGTCACCTTCTGGGGTTATTTTCAGACCTGTCATGCCTCCAGCTGTGCACATATTATCACGGATACGGCTATTGCCGGTATTCTTACCCGTCATCAGTGCACAACGTGATGGTGAACTGATTCCTGACCCGGCATAGCTCTGGTTGAATCGAGTACCCGTAGCAGCCAGTTTATCAATGTTTGGAGTCTTGATAGTCTTGCTGCCGTAGCAGGAGAGATCGCCATATCCCAGATCATCGGCAAGGATGAAAATGATATTGGGTCTGTCGGCCGTAGCCTTTACAGCCTTGTTTTGTGCCATTGCTGCCTGCCCCGGCACGAGCGAGGCTGCAATGGCTCCGATAAATGCTTTATTCTTCATAATGGTTTAATATTAATAGCCTTTGTTCTGTTCCCAATTCTGTGTCAGCTGATGCTGATCAAAAGGAATCGGGAAGAGAATATCGTCTGTAATTTTACTCCAGCGCCACTCCAGTGGTGTACCTGTTGTTGCATCGCAATCTTTCACAGCCATACCGTTGTTATTGGCTTGTTGTGTGGCAGACAATCCTTGTGTACGATGATTGAAATGAGCTTCCATTACCTTATTTATACGTCCTGTGCGAACCAGGTCGAACCAGCGATGACCTTCAAAGCAGAGCTCCACATATCGTTCGTTTTCAATGGCGAGTCGCATTTCTTCTTGAGTTGTTGCGGTTGTGCCATCGATTCCTGCTCGGTTACGAATCTGGTTGAGGTAGGTCTTAGCTTCATCGGTAGAAGATGTTTCGTTCAGACACTCTGCATACATGAGTAATACATCGGCATAACGGTAGATGATATCGTCACAGCCACTGGTACAAGCTTTCAAGCCCTGATTGTGAGTGTCGAAGTATTTGAGAGTAGCTGGAGTATAAGCCTCTCCATTTTCTGTCACATTCACTTCGTCGGTCTGTTTAGACTTAGTCTGTGATGTGTCGTAAAGCTTGTCGTAAACCATCTGGGTGTAGCGCTTATCCTGTGGATTCTTTCTCAAGGCATTATATAACTCCCATGTCATCAACAGACAACTTACTCCCTGAGAACAAAGAATTGTAGATTTTGTTCCGTCAGGGTAAACGTAGGCAGGTTGATTGTTTGGTGTGACAGCAGGGATGCAGCGGCGCATCAGATAGTTGGTAATCTGGGTGGAACCGTTGTTGAACTGTGCTGCCAGAATAATTTCCTTGTTTACTGGATTTTCTGAGTCATATATGCTGGCATAGTCATCAAGCAATCCAAGGTTGTCTGGATTCTGATTGGCATAGTCAATGACTTCCTTGAGTTGTGTCTTTGCACTGTTGAAGTCTTTCAATGTCATATATACATCAGCGAGCAGCACCTTGGCTGCAATGCTGGTAGCTCGACCTGCCTTGCTGGTCTCTTTGTAGCTCTGTGGCAAATTGGCTGTAGCTTTGGCAAGATCCTCTTTGATGAGGGCATAAATATCTTCCTTCGGACTGCGATTGTAGCTGTACAATTCATTATAGTTGGAGATGACATGCTGTGTCAATGGCACAGGACCGTAGAGTCTTACAAGTGTAAAGTAAGCGTATGCTCTGAAAAAGCATGCTTCACCCTCAAACTGTTTGCGATTGCTTTCGCTGACTTTATCTATCTTGTCTAAAGCATTATTGCATCTGTTAATCATGCTGTAACAGTTACTCCAGATATCATTGATGGTGGCAGAGGTAGCATCCCATGTTCCCTCGTTCAGGCTGATATAGTCAGACTGGTTGTTCTTCTTGTAGTCATAGGCTTCGTCTGTACAAAGTCCGTTGACCATGATCACATCTTCCTGTACTGTACGCAGATAATAGTAAGCATCCAAGAGAATGTTTTCTATTTCGCTGTCATTGGTAAGATAGGTCTCCATCTGCATGGCATCAGAATTATAGCGATCGAAGAAACTATCGCTACAAGCAGAGAATCCCATAGCCGAACCTCCCAGCAATGCTGAGAGAATTACGTTATTTATATATTTTGTTTTCATAATTTTATTTCCTTATTAGAATGTTGCATTAATACCAAATGTCATTACTCGTGCGATAGGATAACCACCAAAGTCTACACCATTGTTGGTAGCAGAATTACCATTGTAGTTTGCCTCAACAGAATAGCCTGGGTACTTGTCGAATGTAACGAGGTTCTGAACGTTTGCACTGAAGCGAACTCGCTGCAAACCGATGTAGCGGCAGATTTGTGTTGGCAGAGTATAACCTAGAGCCACATTGCGGATGCGCAGGAAATCGGCATCATAAAGATAGCGGGTTGAAGGCTGGATGTTTGAACCAAGGTTGTTAGTACCTGCCTTGTGTGATTTGCCATTACCAGGATTTTCAGGACTTTGCCAACGGCCGAGACCCGATTCCTTGAGCACGTTGTCATCCCAACGGTTAAGAGAGAAAGCACGTGCTGCGGCATAGATAACCTTACCACCTACCTGACCATCGATTGTTACAGCCAAGTCGAAGTTCTTATAACTGAACTTATTGTTCCAACCATATGTGAAATCAGGCTGATAATTACCTACATGCTGATAATCATTGGCATTGACAACCTTGTCACCATTAGTATCTTCGAAGATGAGATCACCGATTCCTTCTGTTCCAAACTTAGGATATTTCTGCAAATCTTCTTCTGTGTTGTATGTGCCAATCACTTTGAGCATATACATATCGCCCATAGGACGACCGACGATGTTTCTGATGACATTGCCCCATTTTGTACCAGCCTTTCCGTTTGCCAATTGTGTTTGGTTATTGGCAAGTGAAAGGATCTTGTTCTTGTTCATTGACCAGTTGAGGGTAGTTTCCCAGTTGAATGCGCCTTGTAATACTTTTGCGTTAAGAGAAAGTTCAATACCCTTGTTTTCTACCTGACCGGAGTTCATATAAACAGAACTTGCTATACCATTGAAGTTTGGAATATTGGCAGGCATTACAATGTCACTCGTACGTTTATAGAGGTCTACATTCAGATTGATGCGGTTGAAGAACGCCAGGTCGATACCGAGGTCGTACTGCTTGTTCTTTTCCCATCCAAGTTCACGATTTGAATATCCTCCAGGATAATATGAAGGAATGGAACTTGTTCCGAATACTACGTTGTGGTCGGTCTTGATAGTAGAAATCCATGCGTAGTTGCTTCCTATCTGGTCATTTCCTGTTACACCATAGCTTGCGCGCACCTTAGCCAGGCTGAGCCAGGTTATTGGTTTCATCCATGATTCCTCAGTGATGTTCCAGGCTCCTGATGCTGAGTAAAAGAGTCCGGCACGGTTGTCTGGACCGAATTTGCTGGAACGGTCACGACGCAGGGACCCAGAAAGCACGTACTTGCTGTCATAATTGAATATGAGTCGTGTGAACATGGCATCGAACACATAATTTGTGTTACTTGAAGAACCAGTCCACAGATTTGCACCCATTACGTTCTTGATGCTTGTACCCAGATAGGCGATTGGGTTGTCGGCATCAGTACGGTCATCCTGGCGAACGTTGAAGGCACTGTTGTATTCAAAATCATAACCTGCTACGGCATTGAGGTTCATCTTATCTGTGATGTCCCAATTGTAAGAGGCTGTAGTTGACCAATATGTATTATAGCCAAAACCTGAAGCACGATAAGCATCTACTGACTTGAGAAAAGGTGTAGATTTGTTTCCTGTGTATGAAGAACCGAGCAGATAAGCTGACTGGTAATAGTCAAGCTTTGTGGAATTGGTAGAGAAATCTACTGTAGAACGGATTGTGAGGTTCTTGATAGGAGTTATCTCTATGTATGCATTGGTCAGCGTTCTTAATGACCAACTGTCATTGTTATTCTCCAACAGGTTGCAGACCGGGTTGCGCAACTGTGTATTCAAGCCATAGTCTGGTGTTCCATTCTTGCCAGAATAATGCTGTGAAATTTGCGTATAGTCACCATTGGCTTGGTAAACTGGGAGGATAGGTGGATAGGAGAGTGCGTCTGCGATGACACCTTTCACATCTTCAGTATTAACGCCAGTTGGCTGCTGACTGCGCTTTTTGTTATAGCTTGGAGAGAAACTGGCACCAATCTTTACATATTTGCTCAACTTGGCATCAAATCCAGCCTTGACATTCACCTTCTTAAAGAAAGAGTTGAGCAGGATACCATCTTCATTCTGGTAATTTACAGAGAAATTGTAGGCTATCATATCTGTACCGCCGGTGACTGTTGCGTTGGCACGATAGTTGAGAGCATTGCGGAATATAGCGTCTTGCCAATCGGTATTGCAATAGTTGCCGGAATCACGGAGCTTGGTGAGTTCAGGATATTTACTGATGGTTCCGTTGTTAGTGCGTGCCTCAATAATCATGTCAAGATAGTCTTTAGCATCAAGTACGTCTACACGGGTCTGTGCCTGACTTACACCAATTTGGGTTGAGAAATTTACCGTCGGTTTTCCTGCCTTGCCCTTCTTGGTAGTTACGATGATGACACCGTTACCTGCTTTTGAACCATAGATGGCAGATGATGCGGCATCCTTTAGAATTTGAATGTCTTCAATATCACTTGGGTTGATATTGTTGAACAGTTCTGAATCGGTAGTAGGATAACCGTCAATAACGTAAAGTGGATCGTTACCACTATTGATGGAACCTGCACCACGGATGCGGATGGAAGGGGCTGCACCCGGTTCTCCACTGGTTTGCTGCAGGGTAATACCTGAGGATAAACCAGAAAGGCTCTGGGTGATGTTGGATGTTGGCATCTCGGCAATATTTGAGCCTTTTACTGTTGACATGGATGTAGACACTGAGCGTTTGGTGATTGCTCCATAACCTACTACAACTACTTCGTTGAGAACTTTGTTGTCTGGTTTAAGTACCACATTGAAGTTTGTTTGCTGACCTATGGCTATCGTTTGAGCTGTATAGCCAATATACGAAATGGTAAGTGTCTGTTCTGGCTTTACATTCTGGAGCGTAAAATTACCATCCAAATCTGTGGCGCAGCCCACACTAGTACCTTTTACCATGACACTGGCACCAATTACAGGTTCACCAGTCTCATCTACAACTGTACCTTTCACAGTTTTTGCCTGTTGTACAACATTTGTTGTTGCATGTGCCTGGGCAACTCCCAATGGAGAAAATGTCAAAGCAGAACAAAACAAAGTCATAGGCAATACGTAGCTGTTCTTTAATAGTTTTGTTTTCATCTGTTTTTGTTTTTATTGGTTTAAAATCTTAATTGCTGCTGCAAATTTAGCTTTATATTGAATGCAAGAACTTTATTATTTGACTTTAAGACATGATTTTTTGATTTTGTTTTTTTCTGCCATATATTATGGTGTAGTTTATGTTTTTTTTGTTCCACAACTTATTTTCCTGTTTTTTTCAAAAGCGATTTTAACAAAAAAGCCAGTTGGTAACATTGTACTACCAACTGACTTTTTGTATTCATTCCCTGGTTCTGTTTTAAATAACCATAATGATGAACTGATTTGCTCATGGTTTCAATTCAACTTTCTAATCTTGATGCCATTTAGGAAAGCCTTTCCTTGTAGGGACTTCAACTGGATGTTGATGCTGCCACGATTGTTTTCAACGATGTATTTACGCTTAAAGGCAGTACGGTAATGGCGACCATCAGTAGGAGTGAAATCCGATTCTTTCCTTTCGTCATTGATGCTGACATCAAATCTTACATCTTTGGATGAAGACTCTGTATTGCTTTTGGCTAGGAGATTAGGCAGTTGGACTGCAGGCTTGGTAACATCAGCCATCAGTAGTTCTACCTCGTATTCGCCACAAGGTGCGTCTATTCTGTATTCCAAATCTCCTTCACGCCATGTCTGATAAATCGGGCCATCTATTGTGTTTTCGATTTCAGATGTCGTACTCTTGCTTTCGGCTCCTACATATCCCCATGCTCCAGGCTTGTATGCTTGGTCTGGTAACCATGTGAGCTGGCTCAAGGAAGATATGAAATAGCAGTTACTGCCCACGTTGATGGCGAGTTCTTCTCCTTTTGCCAAGTTTGGCAGAGGATTGTACTGAATTTTCATTACATCTCCTGTGTTCCCATCAACCTTGTTTTTATAATCCGTCAGAACTTCGTTAAAACCTTTTGCTTCTAAAGTAGAACTACCGAAAGGCAGGACAACATCAAAGACGGCAAAGCAATTCTGTACACTCTTTTTCCCGTAGCTCCTGCCATTTACGATAAGTTCCACTTCTGGCATGTTGGAATATACCTTAATGCGCTGGGGCTCGTTGATATGACCAGTTCTTATGCTCCAGTCGCGACTGGCAATATGAACCACAGGTATGTCCTTACGCCACATAGACTTGAAGTAATAAGCTACGTCCTTCAGGGTACGGTTGTTGTAGGCAATTCCCTTGTTGTTTACTCTCGGCATGGATTCCTGGCGCTCTGCCACGTTAAAGTCGATAAAGTTCCAATAGGTACAACCGCTAATCCAAGGCTTTTCTTCAATGAATGGCAGATAGTGCTCTATATAAGTTTGCTGATATTCTATGCTGAAATCGAAGGCATGGGCAGAGTTTGAGTGCAGACGCTGATCGCTTCCTGCTCCCCATTCTGAAATTATCATCGGCTTTTTGGGATAGCGTTGGTGCTGGTCTTCACACCAGTGATTGAATCCGTTCAGTTCGCCCTGATACCAGCCATGATAAAGATTCCATCCCACAACATCAACAAGGTTCAGGCCTATTTCGTTGTAAGTATTGGTCATATTAAATGCCATTACGCTTTTTCTGGTTGGGTCTTCATCCTTAAGAACCTTTTCCAATCGATGGGCAAGGGCTAGGGTACGTTCCTTAAAGGCTGGCCATTCCTTAGTTCCTGGCCATGGAGTGCAGAGCAGGATTTCATTCATGTAGCCCCAGTTGATGATACTTGGATGGTTGTAGTGTTGGCGGATCATTTCCCGTAGATTACGCTCACAATTATCGGCATAGTGGGGAGTGTCTGGTACAAGGTCTATGATAGGAATTTCTTCCCATGCCAACAAACCGAGTTCATCGCAGGCATCCAAGAGGGCGTCATCTTGAGGATAATGGGAGATGCGGATATAATTGCTGCCCAGTTCCTTCATCAGTTTTATGTCACGGCGATGAGCCTCGTCGGGTAAGGCTACTCCTACAGGTGCCTGATCCTGATGACGGTTGAATCCACGTAGCTTGTAAGTCTTTCCATTCAGACAGAATCCCTTCTCTCCATCGAAAGAAAACCAGCGGAATCCAACCTTGTGGTTTTTCTCATCAATGACTTTCCCTGATTTTGTATCTATAATAGAGGTTCTTACCTTGTATAAAGTAGGACGTTCTGGAGTCCAAAGAAGTGGGTTGGCAATGGGTTTTGACTGCAATGCCGTGCGTTTGGTTTCGCCGGCTTTCAGGGTTATCTTCTTCTTGATGGTTTGAAGTAGCTTTCCATCGGGCGAGAAAATCTCGTTTCTCAGTTCTACCATCGATGCTTTTTGGCCATCATTGCTCACTTCGCTAACCACCTTTACCATGCTTTGTTTTTCATTCACAATAGGAGTAGAAACGAAGATGCCGTCACTTCCCATGTTGAGCATGTTGAAATGAATATCGGGTGTAGAAACGAGCCAGACGTCACGGTAGATGCCGCCCCAGAATGTGAAATCTGCCATGATAGGAGTGACATCCTGACGGCTGTTGTCTACAGTTATTTCTATGGTATTTTCTGATTTTTCTCCTTGTCTTGCAGGATTGGTATTTAGAAAATCAGTGATATCGAAGGTAAAGGACGAATATCCACCTGCATGACAACCTACTTCCTTGCCATTTACCTTCACTTCTGCAGCCTTATTTGCTGCATCTATCTTCAAGAAATAGCGTCTGTCTGGATTGATTTCTGCCAGGGTAAGAATGCGGCGGTATTCTGCCTTCCCTTTATAATAGTTCCTGCCTTGGTAGGCATCTAGAGTATAAGTATGGGGAATATTTACTGATGTCCATTTCTGACTGGTAGGAAGTTTGAATTCCCAGTTGTCATTGATGGTCGCAGCTTTTCGTTGTGCCATGGTAGGCATGGTCATCATTGAACCTATGATTGTTGTAAGAAAAATGTTTTTAATGTTCATTGTTGTCGTTTTTTATTGAAGTTTTGCTGAAGTACGGCAAAAGTACAAATAAAATCTGAGATCCTTACTTCTTTTGGAGTTTTTTTCGATGATAGTGCATAATAAAGTGTTAAATCTTGGGAAAACGGACAAAAGATAGTATATTCACCATAGAAAAATGGATAAAATACCTCCGTTTTATATTTAAAAAGAGGACAAAAAGACGGTTAAACGTAAGATAGACAGATATTTTGCTGATTTTTGAAATTAAATTCGTAATTTTGCAGTCGAAAAGAAATAATATTCAGATTTTGATAGACAAATGATAGATTCATTACAAAACATTTTAGTTCAGGTTAGCGATTTTCTCTGGTCGTATATCATCATTACAGTTCTGATATGCTGTGCCCTGTTTTTCACTTGGCGTACAAGGTTCGTACAGTTCCGACTCATCAAGGAGATGGTCAGGCTGTTGCTGCATCCAGATAAGGTTCAACCGGAGGAGATAGGACAAGATGAACTGTCGATGGAGGTAAAGGTGGATGGCGAGATGAAACATATCTCTTCCTTCCAGGCTTTCGTGGTGGCATTGGCCAGTCGTATCGGTACAGGAAATCTTGCTGGCGTGGCTACAGCTATCAGCATCGGTGGCCCGGGAGCTGTATTCTGGATGTGGATGCTGGCTTTGCTGGGTTCTGCATCGGCTTTCATAGAATCAACCCTAGCCCAACTTTACAAGCGCAGGGGAAAGACATCCTTCTTTGGAGGTCCTGCCTACTATATGAAGTATGGTCTTGGAAAGGGATGGATGGGCATTCTCTTTGCCGTCCTGATGATCATTACCTTTGGCTTTGCCTATAATTCTGTTCAGAGCAATACCATCTGTCTGGCCTGGCAGAAAGCGTTCGGCATCGAACCTGCTACCATGGGAATTGTGCTCACGGTGCTCACCCTGCTCATCATCTTCGGTGGTATCCAGCGCGTGGCAAAGTTCTCTTCTACTGTGGTTCCTGTGATGGCTGTTGTCTATCTTCTGATAGCCGTTGGAGTCGTGATTTGGAATATCACCAGTCTGCCTAAGGTGTTGCTTGCCATTGTGGAGAATGCCTTCGGCTTCAATCAGGCTGCCGGCGGAGTGTTGGGAGTTACGGTGATACAGGGCATCAAGCGAGGTCTGTTCAGTAATGAGGCTGGTGAGGGTAGTGCCCCTAATGCAGCTGCCGTGGCAACGGTGAGTCATCCTGTAAAGCAGGGTTTGATTCAGGCATTGGGTGTCTTTACGGATACTTTGGTAGTATGTTCCTGCACTGCCTTTATCATTCTGGTGAGTGGGGTAGATGTTACAGCATCCAATGGTATTCAGCTGACGCAGGATGCCTTGACTCACGAAATAGGAAGCATCGGCAATCCATTTGTGGCTGTGATGATCTGGCTCTTTGCCTTCAGCAGCATCATCGGCAACTATTATTATGGCGAGACCAACGTGAGATATATCAGGGATTCCAAGCTGGGTGTATTCATCTATCGTCTTGCAGTAGCTGCGATGGTAATGGTAGGAGCTGTGGTATCGCTTGATTTTGCATGGAGTTTTGCCGACATCACGATGGCTCTTCTCACGCTCTGTAATCTGGTGGCCATCGTCCTGCTTTCCCGCCAGGCCGTCTTCCTGCTGCAGGATTATCGACAGCAGAAGAAGGAAGGCAAGAATCCTGTATTCAGCAAAGATAAGATGCCGGAGATTGCCGATAAGCTGGAGGCATGGTAGTAAATAAATTGATAAAATAATTAATATCCAATGAAAGCATTTACATATATCAAGCAAGGAGAATTTGGCTTCACTGAGAAGGAAAAGCCTACGATGATAGATGCGCATGATGCCATCGTAAGAGTAACGCTGAGCAGTATCTGTACCAGCGACCTTCATATCAAGCATGGTTCTGTGCCTCGCGCAGTACCAGGGATTACTGTTGGCCATGAGATGGTAGGAATTGTAGAGGAAGTAGGGGAGAAGGTTACCCACGTGAAGCCGGGAGACAGAGTAACTGTGAATGTAGAGACTTTCTGCGGCGAATGCTTCTACTGCCAGCATGGATATGTGAACAACTGTACTTCCCCACATGGTGGATGGGCGCTGGGATGCAGAATTGACGGTGGACAGACGGAATATGTGAGGGTTCCTTATGCAACTACCGGCTTGAATAAGATACCGGATTCGGTAAGCGATGAGCAGGCGCTCTTCGTTGGCGACATCCTTGCCACAGGATTCTGGGCTACAAGAATTTCTGAAATAATAGAAGAGGATACTGTCTTGATTATCGGTGCTGGCCCTACGGGTGTCTGCTGTTTGCTTTGCACCCTGCTCAAGAATCCGAGAAACATCATCGTCTGTGAGAAATCAAAGGATAGGCGAGAGTTCATCAAGAAGCATTATCCGCAGGTGATGGTTGTTGAACCGGAGGATTGTGAGGCATTTGTCAAACAACATAGTCTGCATGGGGGAGCTGATGTGGTGATGGAGGTTGCAGGTGGACCTGATACCTTCCAGCTTGCCTGGAAGTGTGCCCGTCCTAATGCCATCGTCACCATCGTTGCGATGTATGACAAGCCGCAGATGCTTCCGCTTCCTGATATGTATGGCAAGAACCTCATCTTCAAGACGGGAGGTGTGGATGGATGTGACTGTGAGGAAATCCTTGATTTGATAGCCCAGGGAAAGATAGATACCACTCCTCTGATTACCCATCGTTTCCCGCTCTCAAGAATAGAAGAGGCATACGATGTCTTTGAGAACCGCAAGGATGGAGTCATCAAGGTTGCGATATTTCCGGGATAAACAATAGAGGGTGGGGCATAACTCCATGACCCACCCTCTATTGTTAAAATGCAATGTTCTGTAAATATTAAGCTTTATTGCCGGGAATGGCAGAAGCAACACCTTGATGCATCATGCGCGATTTTTCCTTAGCCAAGGCTTGCATGTCTACAGCCACATCGTCTTCATCCACGATTTCTACGCCAGTCATCGTTTCGATTACGTCTTCCATGGAAACCACTCCTCTCAGACATCCGTATTCATCTACGATGATAGAGATGTGTTCTCGTTTTTCCAACATCTTTTCCCATATCTGGTATAGAGATTCATCCTCGTTGAAGGAAAGAATAGGACGCATCAGCTCAGATAATCTGGTTTGGAACTCATCGTCTGAAACCAATTTGAGAACCATATCTTTCAATACGTATCCCACAATGATATCCTTGTTGTTGTCATAAACGGGAATGCGTGAGAAATTCCATTCTTTCTGTTCGTAAAACTCCTTGGTAGTCAGATTCATGTTGGCAGATTCTACTACGATGGATGGAGTCATCACTTCCTTGGCCTTTACTCCTGCCAGGCGAATGCAGCTTTTGATGATCTTGCTTTCCGATTCGCGGAAGATGCCTTCTGTAGTACCTACGTCTACCATGGCCGATACCTCTTCGCGACTCACGGAAGCCTGGTGGTTCTTCGGAGTAAATACCTTAGTGATAAGTTCCGAAAGCAGTACCAAAGGATAGGTGATAAAGATGAGCACACGGATGATCTTGGTAGATGTCATGGCAAGAGAGCGCCAATATGAAGCTCCGATGGTTTTCGGGATGATTTCTGAAAGTACCAGAATCAACAGAGTGAGAATGGCGGAAATGATGCCGAAGTATTCTTCGCCAAAGAGTTTCATTGACTCGGCTCCTACACCGGCAGAACCGATGGTGTGGGCGATGGTATTGAGCGAAAGGATGGCACCCACTGGACGGTCTACGTTGTTCTTATACTGTTTCATCAGTGAGGCAGTCTTGTTGCCTTGATTCTCCTTCATCGAGATAAACGACATCGGAGTAGAAAGTAGCACCGCCTCCAGGACGGAGCACAAAAAGGATAGTGACAGAGCACCTAAAAAATATAAAATGATTAAACCCATGTAATTTTAAATTCGTTAATAATATATTATCTCAAGCAAGATAGATATTATTTCCGAAGGCTACAGTTGAGGATGTAATGGGGAACATTACATCTATATTTATCCAATATCAGTGTATTTATAAGTATCATCACAATATGTTTCAATTTTCTGCAAAGATACGGATAAAAAGATGAATCTAATATGTTTTTGTTGAAAATTAAATTGTTTTAATATGTTTTTTGTAAATCTGTAGAGAAGTATAAAAAAATCTAATTTTAACAAAAATATAACGCATAATTCATTGAGTATTTATAAATATCAGGTATTTTTGCAACCAGCATTTAGAAAACAGATTCAATATGAAAAGTAAAATACCCATTATACTCCTTAATTTTACCGGTGTATACGACTTGGAGGCATTTGCCTCAAATAAGAATATCATCCATGTAGATTGCCGGGACATGAAAGGGGTAGACTGCTATTGTGACGAAGAGGGTAGTGAGGAACTGCATCGCCGATTGGCTCCTTTTCCTGCCAAGGCTGTTCATTTCATCGATTCTGGTGATTTCCATTACCTTACGGAATATTGGGTATCCCAACTCCATGAGCCTTTCTCCCTGATAGTTTTCGATCATCATCCGGATATGCAGCAACCGGAATGGGAGGGTGTTGTATCATGTGGAGGTTGGGTGAGAGATGTATTGGAGAAAAACCCGTTTGTCGAACACATTATTATTGTAGGTGCATCGGATGAGTTGATAGCTCAGGTGCCTGTTCACTTGAGAGCAAAGATTTTGTTCTATAGTCAGGCAGAGATAGATCATCACGAGGCATGGCCGTCAAAGGCTGGTAAACTCATACATGAGCCGGTTTATATATCCATCGACAAGGACGTATTGAGAAAGCAGGATGCCATCACCGACTGGAGCAATGGAGACATGACTCTCATGCAGCTCCAAGCCGTGCTTCGCATCATCTATGCCCATGAGAAAGTGATAGGGGTAGATATCACAGGCGAATGTTCCGCTACGCTTGACTATTTCTCCGAGTTGAAGGATGCTGAGGTCAACAACGAGGCAAATGAAGAGTTGCTAAGGATGATTCTGGAGGAGAACCATCCTTAGCCATATTATAAGCGTATTTTGCTTTTATTTTACTTCAGTGAGCTTACCCGTCTGTGAGTCGATGATATAGCCATGCAGATTGACATCCTTTGGTACAAGAGGGTGAGTACGGATGGTATTAATCGTATTTCTTACAGAATCCTCGGTGTCATGGAATCCCTCCAGCCAATGGTCTAGGTTGATGCCGCAAAGTCCGATGGTGTCGATGACATCCTGATGGATGCCGCGCTTGAGCATCAATTCCTTCATCTGCTGGCCGTTCATGTGGCAGGCACCGCAGTTGGAGTGGGCGATGACCATGATTTCCTCAACACCCAGTTCATAGATGGCAACCAGGAGGCTGCGCATGGCTGAGTCGAATGGGCTGATAACAAGTCCACCGGCATTCTTGATGAGCTTGGCATCTCCATTCTTCAATCCTAAGGCTGCCGGCAGAAGTTCTGTCAGGCGGGTATCCATACAGGAAAGGATGGCAAGCTTCTTGTCTGGATATTTACTCGTAAGATACTTTTCGTAGCCCTTGCTGGCCACGAAGTTTTCATTATATTTGATGATTTCTTCTATAATCATAGTCGTGTAAATTGAAATGTGAAACGAAATTATCCTATTTCTCTGGGGTAGGCTTGAGGTAAGCCAAAAACTTCTCAGGCTGATAGTTGAGTGCCAAATCATCAGGAAACTCTGCTTTTTCTACCAGAGGCATGATGTTGCTGTAGTCGGCAATCATGGTTGAGAAATGGGCATCACTTCCAAAGATGACAGGAGTCTCATACTTCTTGGCAAGTTCCAGCAGTTCCAGGTTATTGGGGGTAGCCACTGTCTTGTGACGGATGGGAGCCATGGAGTGGTTGTTAATCTCAAGCAGGGTATGCGTCTCCTTTGAAACTTTCATCAATACCTCGAAATCCAGATCTGCCGTACCGTCACCGGGATGGGAGATGATCTGTACGAAGGGATTGCGCATAGCATTAATGACCCCCTGCGTGTTCTCTTCCTTGGTTCCTCCCTTCCAGCAAAGACTATGAATGCCAGCGATTCGGATATCCAGTATGCGCCAATAATCCTCATCGAGGTCAATATCGCCCTGGGTATTGAGAATGTTAAGTTCTGCTCCCAGCATCAGTTTGATTCCATAGAGCTGGCGTGGAACGCAATGAAGGTTTCTGAAATAGATAGGGTCACAGGTACCCGGGATATTGGGACCGTGCTCTGTGATACCTAGTATTTCCAACCCCTTTTCTTTTGCTGCTAAGGTCATTTCCTGCAAACTGCTGTAGGCATGACCTGATGCTATTGTATGTGTATGAACGTCTAATAATGTTTTCATGGTGCAAAGGTAATGATATTTGCTAAAAATGTGAGTAAAACAAATATTAATTAATCAAAAATAGCCCCATCTCAGGTATCAGTGGGCACTATGCAGATGTCATGTTCCGTCATTTCAATGTACCTTTTGATTTGTAAACGGTTAGAAATCATGGTATTCAATTGTGTCGACGTGTAGTTTGCACACACACTCCCAAATATCATTTGAAATAATCAAATAGAAATATAGGAAAGGCATTGAGAACTGCAACTCTGCAATCTTCGGTATTTACATATTTCTCAACCTGTGAGTTGAATATTTTGTCTTGAAGAATGTCTTCTTTAGAAACTGGCATTGTATTCAGATTCTTACAAAGATAGTTAGCTTTCTCCACATTCTGTTTCTTTAAATGTTCCCAATTCTGTTTAATTTCTGCAATCTCTTCTTCTGTTGGCTCTCGATGATCTTTCAGAAGGATGAAGTCGAAACTGTCATACGCAGAAAAATCGGCAGATACACCTTTGAACTTACCACACTCTGAGCGTGTTACAGAATATGTCCAATAGTTTGCATCAGGCAACTGTTTAGTATATCGTATAGACTCAACCATTGGATAGTCAATATAAAGCCTACCAAACTCCGTTTCATTGTTGAAAATTTCAAGCATTTCCTCTACTTGTTTGTTGATTTCTTCGAGTGGTAAATTCCGGTTATGAAAGTCATAGTCGAAGAATAGATAGATTTCAGAAATGTCTGCAGATGCATCAATATCATTGAGCGGATTGTCTGCTCGACCAGCAAATTTCTCCATGAGTAAAGACACAATATCTCCATCACCATCATACTCCTGCAAATCTTTGTATAATTGATAGATGTTGTTGTTATAGGAACATACTATCTGCTCATCTTTATTTGCAAAGTATAATCGCTGGATGGTGCGGAACAAATCCGGCTCCCGTTTTACTCCTTCAAAAACGAATAGTATCATACTTCGAATGCGTTACCTCTAAACATTTTTTCTATATTATGCCCGAATCTCAACTCTTTTTGGGTGCATTCACTCAACGCTTTGATTTTGTTGTCTTGCAAGATGAAATTGCAGTCTGGGCGCAGCAAGTCGTTAGTCATCAGGTAGGTATTATGTGATGACGTAAAAGCTTGGCATGGAAGGGCAAAGAGCGTCTTGCAAACCTCATACGAGAGTCTGAAATGATAGAATGCATCAAATTCATCAATGAAAACGAACGATGCATCTGCCATCTGTTTCAGCCAGTAATAAAGAAGCATCAGAGATTGCGTACCAGTTGATGCTATTTTATCGAATGGAATGCGACCTAAATCAAATTTGCAATACAACTCTTTATCATTTTCATCTGGTTTCTGGAACTCAAAATGTTGTCCACTTACCCTGAGTATGAACTCCTCAAAATCTAGAGTCAGTTGATTCTTTATGATATATTCATCAAGATTTGCTGGTCCGGTAGCCAATCCCATAAACTCATTTTTTTCTACACTTCGGAACCACAGCATAGAGTTGACAAATTTCTGCAGCTTAAGAAGATAATGTTCTTTTGACAATGGATAGGAGGTGAGGAGAAAATTGATGATGGATACGTTGTTGGCATTATTGGCGAGATTTGCCTTTACCGCAGAATCCATCGGAAACTCAGTATCATCCAATGTCAAGACAGAATTCTTGTTGCAGAAAATAAGTTTATCATTCACAATAAGTTCTTCTTCCTCCAGTTTGCCATCAGAGGATTTACTGTAGGAATATTGTAGGCGATCATCTCCAAATATGAACGTGTATTCGAAATCTACTGGGAAATTCAACTTTCCCGTGTAAGTAAAGTTATCATAATAGTTAACCTTCTTCCACTTCTGTGAAAGATGATTTGTAATGTCGAAGATGGCCATTGCAAAGTTCGACTTGCCAGAACCATTCGGTCCATATACGATGCCATTCTTGATGATACCATGTTTTATGGCAAATGTATTGAACGAGTAGTTGCTTGGTTTGGACAAATCCCATTCTATGCGTTTAGCAAATCCTCTATAGTTCGTTACGGCAAATTTTTCTAACATGATTCTATTTACTTTTTATTGAGAAATACTTGTGCCAAGCAAAAATCCTCTAAAACAATGAGAAGCTGCTTCTAAATTGTAGTGGCACGTTCTGCTAAGCACTTGCAAAGATAAAGAAAAAAATAATACGCCGTAATTTTTTTACGGATATTTAAGTTAATAATTATACTCGCTTTTAATTTATTCAAATTAATGGGCTTAGAAAAACTTACATTCTCCGTAAAATATTGGTGAATAGGCATAGTGGTTGGTTACCATAGTAGAAGATTCTTTTTTACAAAATCATGATTTAAATCCTCTGAAATTCACGAATTTCCGCTCGGGAAATATTTCTTGGAGAATATCAGGAATATGATGAAAATGCATAATCTCCATATAATCAGTGTGTTACAAATTTTGCTGATTCCTTCGGAAATCCAGAATTCTGTAGTCGTACAACAATAACCCCTATAGTTGTACAACTATAACTCCAGAGTTGTACAACTATAGCCTATATAGTCGTACAACTGTAGCCTTACGGTCGTACAACTATAGGTGATTCGTCTTGCAGAGAGCAAGTAATACGCTATCCAACCAAAAGATTTATGTCATCATGGTCTTCTAGATTGGAAATTCGGAAATAGCGATAATTCAGAAACAATATTTGACATCAGCATATTTCCGAAGTACAAATTCCAAATCTGAGTTAATCTGTGAAACTCATATTATCTAGCCATTTTATAGATAGCGATGATATCTGAAGCATGTAGAACCTTCAAAGCACCGATAGTAATGGAGTCATTATTTGTGCATTTTTGTGCCATTTCCTCTATTTGTGCATCTGTTACCTCTTTGCCGATGAGGGTATGGATGTCTGTTGGCATTCCGATAGAGGCGAAGAAGCGTTCCATAGCCTTAATACCTGCTTCAGCAGCTTCCAATGTAGTCATACCTTCTATACTCCCATAACGTTCTTTGCAAAGCGGGCAAAACGAGGAAGATTCTCATGACAGGTATATCGGGTCCAACTTGCCCACATGGCAGCTAGTTCTTGCTTTTGCAGGAAAAAGAATAAGATGAAAAGATTGTTTTTTAAGTCCTATTGCCAATATTTAAGGACCATTATGATAAATAGACAGGAAGCCAGACATTGGTAATGTGCTCCATATAATGCGAAACTATTATCATTAAGGGGCAACAATACTTCATATTCATAACATCTTGAAAATTCACTTGATTGCACAAAAGAGCGATTCCTGCAGAGTTAATGCAAGAATCGCTCTTTTTTATCTTATCATTTTTTTTAATAAGCATTCTTATCTGGGAAGATGATGCTCTTGGCTGTCAGGAAGATAATCTTGATGTCGAGCCAGAAGGACCAGTTCTCGATATACCAGATGTCTCGGCGGATACGCTCCTCCATCTGCCATAACTCCTTAGTCTCACCTCGGAATCCTGTAACCTGTGCCCAACCGGTGATGCCTGGCTTGGAGAAATGGCGAACCATATACTTGTCTATCAAACTGCCATATACCTCAGTATGATGCAACATGTGAGGACGAGGACCCACGATACTCATATCGCCCTTCAGGACATTGAAAAACTGAGGGAACTCATCGATGTTCGTCTTTCGCATGAAGTTGCCGAAAGCAAATTTTCTTGGGTCATCCTTGGTTGCCTGCGCCTTGTCTGCATCCTTATTCACATGCATGGAACGGAACTTCAGACAGTAGAATGTATCACCATTCAAACCTGTTCTTGCCTGCTTGAAGAAGATAGGTCCCGGACTCTGGGTCTTGATGATGAGAGCTATGATAGGGATGAACGGCAGAACGCAGAGACAGATAAGTCCACTCACCACGACATCGAATGCTCGCTTGGCAATGCGGTTAGAAACGAGAGTCAACGGCTCCTTGTGATTGGAATATACGGTTCTGCCCATGAAATCCTGGGCATCCAGATGTAATTTATACTCACCAAAGACACGTGGGAGATAGTAGAAATGGATCACGTTCTTGTCACAGAACTGCATAATCTTCACAATCCGTTCAGAATCTTTATGAGATAGGCAACAGAATACTTCATCAATGTTGCTTGGAGCTCCATTAATGGTATCATTGATCGTAGACGACAAAATGCCATTGAGATCCTTGAGACTTCCTATTTTCTTTAAACCGTCAGGAGCCTTGGCTATTTCGGCATCAGCATAATAGCCCTTGACGATATAACCTGCAGATGGATCCTCGGTCATCGTCTGATACATTTCACTGATTGCCGGATCGTTGCCAACGAAGACTACCGTACGGCTGTTATGGCCTCTGGCACGATAGTACTTCAGCATATTAAGTTCGCAGAGTCTTGAAAGAATCAGAAAGAAATAAAATGATACGCCAAAGATAGCTGCAAAAGAGAACATCTGGCCTCCATGACTGAGCAGTCTTACAAAGACAAAGAACAGAAATACGGTAGATGCCGCCAGACATAATGTCCGTTTCAAAACCTGGAGGAAACCTATCTTTCTTACATGAATGATAGTTGAGTAGTTATACTCGCTTAGGAACAAGGCAACATTGGCAACGAAAAATGTAATCTTCGTCGCTGCATCGAAATAATCAGGGGTAATCTGCGTTCCATACTCAGTATAGACAAGCAACAGACAATTTAGAATGACGAAATCTGCACAAGTTACCAAACGTCTTATCAGTACGTTTCCTCTATAGTTTTTATTTATCATATATGCATTATTATTATAGTTCTTACCAGATATATTCTTTAAAAGACAAATTTGTTTTTAAACGGAGCAAAGATAATAATAAATGTCGAACGAACAAAATATTTTGGAGAAAAAATGCATTTTGAAACAAAATGAACCAAAAAAATCACATTACTATAGTGTTTTTCTATACAATTTACAGGCATTGAGACAGAAAGACCGCCCTATCCTGCCAAAATTTCCTCTTCGTCATTCAGAAATGAGGGCGTTAGGGAAAATGGAGTGTTTCTGAATTTCTGAAGCTGAACTTATAGGTTTCACATCTTTGATATACAGCGCGATCAAGAAAGAATATAAAGAAATGATATACAGATAGTTAATACATGTATTTAACACGTATTTAACGCAGGGTTTTTTCAATATTCATATTCAGAGTTCAGTCTTTCAGCACTAAAGTTCAGGATTTTGACCGCAAGTATCTTACTTTCGGTTGTAAGTATCTTACTTTTGCCCAGTAAGTATCATACTTATGCCCCGTAAGTATCTTACTTTAGAAAGACAAGTATCTTGCTTAAGCTGTTAAAGAGATACACCAAGTGTGAGAAAGTATGAGAAAGTGTGAGAAAGTGTGAGAAAGTGTGAGGAAGTATGAAGTGCCGATTCCAGATTTTGTATCTTTGCAGCATCATTCAGAGTGAGGGGATTGATGTAGACAGAGAATGCTTGGAGATGAGGACAGAATAAAAAAAATCCTGAGCAATCAGCTGATGCCCAGGATTTAATAATTCATTAATGCCTATTATTTCTTAGCCTTGATTACAAAGCTGAAGTTGCGGTCTTGATAGTGCATGCGATACTTATCCATTGGTTTTGAACCCCAGCTGTCGATACAGCCCAAACCGTACTGACGCTGCTGGATGTGCAACTGAACCAAGCCCTTTTCTACCAGGTCGCCACTGTGCTGGCCCCAGGCATGATTCTTCTCGATGCCTGCATCCAAATCCTCTACCAGGTAAGGAATGGCACTGCACTCCATAGGTGCATACCCCTCGAAGGTGATTCCCTTGCCGGTGGTTGGATTGAAGATAGAGAAGTAACGGATGTCGGTATGGTTACCACTCTCCTGAGGACGAACGTATGGATAATACTCATCCTTTACGTCAGCCTCGTACTTTCCGATGAAAGAGGAAGAATGACGGTCGATGTAGTTCTCCTCAGGACCTCTACCGTAGTACTCCAACTTAGAGAAGGCTGCAGGCATCTGCAACTGCATACCATAACGGAACAAGTCGGCCACCTTAGCTTCCTTATCGGTTGTCATCTTCTCAGTAACAGCTACTTCACCCTCTGAATTGATGCGGTAACGGAGTTCCAGCTGTGCCTTAACCTCAGGCATATCGAAGATTGCAGTAAGAACCACGCTGTCCTGACTCTCACTCTTATCGAATGACTTCAGAGTCATCTGAGGGTTCTTCCATACTCTCATCTCCTTCTGCAAGGATGCGCCATAGTCGTTATCGGTAGGAGCACGCCAGAACTCTGGAGTCATGCTCTCACGGAACTTCAACATTGGTTCACCATCTACATCGAGATAATCAATCATACCGGTCAGCTTACCTACAGTAACCGACATGCGCTTGGCTGTAACCTTTACATAGGAATTGGTCTCTTCTACCTCCAGGTTGCTGGCGGTCTGAACCTTAGCCTTACCCTTCTTGGCAGGAGCTGCTTCAGCGATAGGTGTATCAACATTGTCAAACTCATAACCGTTGATGACAAACTGCTGGCGGGCCATCACCTGTCCCTTGTCAACCAAAGGCTCTGAACCATCACTGGCAAAGGCAAAGTTGACGGTGATTTCCTCTCTGGCATGCTCTGCTTCTGCCTTGGCAACAGCCTCCTGCAAAGCATCACTCTTCACCAACCTGGTGGTCTGAGGAGCGATTCCCTTGGTTCCAGGAATCTCTACTGTAGACAGGAGAACGCCGTTGGCATAGACTGTTGCAGTAAGCTTCAGGTCGTCAATGTTCTTGAAGAAATGCTCATTATAGACATTGAAAGTACCATTAGCTGCATCCAGATCCTTGATCCATACATTCTGGAGATAGTACTGAACCTCATAAGCATGAGGATTCAAGCGACGGTCTGGAGAAATGATACCGTTACAGTTGAAGTTGTAGTCGCTGGCAGGATAACGTCCATAGTCACCACCATAGGTAAAGATTTCCTTGCCGGTGATAGGGCTCTTGTCGCGAACACCCTGGTCTACGAAGTCCCAGATATACCCACCCTGATACTTAGGATACTTGCGGATCAGATCCCAATACTCCTTGAATCCACCCATAGAGTTACCCATGGCGTGGGCATACTCACACTGGATGTATGGCTTGGTACCATTGCTCTTGCAGTAGCTTTCGCTCTCTTCGTAACCTATGTACATAGGACAGTGGATATCAGTCTTGCTGTCATATCCGCCACGCTCATACTGCACAGGGCGGGTCTTGTCGTAAGCCTTGACCCAATCGTAAGCCTTTTCAAAGTTGACGCCATAACCACACTCGTTACCCAAGCTCCATACGATGATGGAAGGATGATTGATGAGCGGTTTGACATTACCCTCGTTGCGCTCGATATGAGGCACGATGTACTCAGGGAACTTAGCGAGAGACTTCTCGTCATATCCCATACCATGAGATTCCAGGTTTGCCTCGGCTGTGATATACAATCCGTATTCATCGCAGAGGTCGTACCAGCGAGGATCATCAGGATAGTGACATGTACGGACAGCGTTGATGTTGAGCTGCTTCATAATCTTGATGTCCTGAATCATGCGCTCTACGCTCACTACATATCCACCATCAGGATCAATCTCATGACGGTCGGCACCCTTGACCAGTATAGGCTGGCCATTCACCAGGAGCTGGGCATTCTTGATTTCTACATTGCGGAAACCTACCTTCTGAGGAATGACCTCAGATACGCCCTGCTTATTCTTCAAGGTGATGAATACCTTATACAAATTAGGAGTCTCTGCAGTCCAAGGCTTTACATTTGGCACCTTGATAGTACCCTTAGCACCTGTTGCCTGAGCTATCTGCTTGCCATCCTTGTCACATAAGGTGATGGAAACATCGCTCTTGCCTCCCTGAAGAGAAATCTGATAATCCAGAACACCATCCTTGAAGTTATTCTCAAGACCGGCATTCAGACGTACATCAGCTGCATGAAGCTTAGGACGTGCATAGAGATACACCTCACGGGCAATACCCGTGAAGCGCCAATAGTCCTGGTCTTCAAAATAAGAACCATCGCACCAGCGCATCACCTGCATGGCAATGAGGTTCTTACCAGGCTTGAGATACTTGGAGATATTGAACTCGGCAGCCACCTTGCTGTCCTCGCTATATCCCACGTACTTGCCGTTCACCCAAAGAGTCAGGTTACTGGTGGCTGAACCTACATGGAAATAAACATCCTTGCCCTTCCAGTCTGCTGGAAGTTCGAAGGTGCGGCGATAAGAGCCGGTGTAGTTGTTGAGTTCGCTGATGTAAGGAGGATTTGGATCAAACTGGGTAGCCCATGCATAACCGATGTTCTTATAGGTACGGTCGCCATAGCCATTGAATTCGAACAATCCCGGTACAGGGAAGTCCTTCCACTGCGAATCATCATACTTGACAGCAAAGAAGTTGGCAGGACGCTTGTTGTGATCCTTCACGAAATTGAACTTCCACATACCTTCCATGGAAAGGTAGTTTGCCGACTTCTTCTTGTCAAAGTTCTGTGCCTTATCAAGGTTCTCGTAAGCAAAGAAAGAAGCACGACGAGGCTCCCTGTTTTGCTGATTGATATTCACATTCTGCCAGCGCGACTCGCTCTGAGCCGCTACGCCACCGCTCATAGAAAGCATGGCAAGGCAAAGTGATACATTTGCGATGGTTCTGATTTTCATGATTTGTTATCCGATATTAATGGAAATACTGAGTTCCAGCTACGCCGGTAAACTTCTTCTGGTTGTCCTTGCGCATTTCGAGAGTAAGGTTGCTCCACCATGATGGCCAACCGCCTACGATATTGCACAAATAAACGAACTTAACAGGATGCAAGCCCTTAGCCAATGCTACAGAGTTGTCTGAGTTGGTACCAGCCTTCACTGCACCCTCGTTGTTGATGACTAGCTTGTTGTCAATCCAAACCTGCTCCATACGGGATGAGAGATAGTAAACTCCATCCTCAGGAATATTGATGTAACCCTCTGCTATGGCTGCATAATTATTGGCACCCCGCAAAGTAGCAGCATCATCTGGCTGACTTACCTTCATCTTGTTAAGATTCTCAACAGTACCACAGTCCTGCCACTCAGCATCAGCCAATTCCAGCTGATTAACCTTCAGATAGTTACCCTTCATGCGGCGCAACTGCAAACCAGCCTTTGCATCGTTGAGTTTCACTGCTGGAGCATAGGTCTGCTTTTCTACATCGATGGTTCTCACCTTGCTCATCTTGCCAGAAGGCAAAACAGTAGCAATCTTGATAGTAGTATTGCCGCTCACCTTGATAGGCTCTGTATAGACTGCAGAAGATGGAGTTGGAATAGAACCGTCCAAGGTATAAACCATCTTCATAGGACGTGATGTCTGGAATGTAACTACAGTATCCTTGGTAATCACAACCTTGTCACAAGAACCGTATGGCTGCTCTGGCAATGGAATATGATAACGTACATGACGCTCGTCCAGGCGGACGCTGTTGGCATCTACACGACGTGCGAAGTCTGTGAAGTTCTTCTTCTTGGCTGGAGACCATGCAATCTCAGCAAGAGCCAGAGAACGAGGATACATCTGATACTCCATCTTGGCATTGGTATACATATACTCTGACCAGTTGTTGCACTGAACACCGAGGATATGCTTCTCCAAGCCCAATGACTTGATGGTATCAGGAACAGGCTCATAATTATAGGTTCTTGAAAGATAAGCCGGAGCACTAGGAATAGTAACTGGCTCAATCTTATAATCACCCTGGTAATGGTCGAGATACAGACCACCGCTACCTGGAGTCATGATGACATCATGCTTCTGGAGAGCTGCAGAAATACCACCTGATGTGCCACGCCAAGACATGACTGTAGCATCAGGGCTCAAGCCACCTTCCAGAATTTCATCCCATCCGATGATCTTTCTGTCGTACTTAGCCAGCATCTTCTCCATGCGCTTGATGACGTAGCTCTGCAATCTTTCCTCTGCAGAGTGCTTACCGTCAGCCTGCAAGCCTTCTGCCTCGATACGCTTCTGGCAGGTAGGACAATTCTTCCAGCTGGTCTTAGGACACTCGTCACCACCAATGTGGAAATACTTGCCAGGGAACAAAGGTACCACTTCGCGAACAACATCCTCCAGGAAGTTGAACATATCTTCCTTGCCAGGACACATCACGATATCCTCAACACCCCATACCATTCGAGGAGTCCACTGTTCGCCCTTGCAAGAGAGATAAGGATAAGCAGCAATGGCTGCCATCATGTGGCCAGGAAGGTCGATTTCAGGAATCACGGTGATGTAACGCTTAGCGGCATAAGCTACAATGTCCTTGATTTCCTCCTGTGTATAGAAACCGCCATAGGTAGAGCCGTCACCCTGAAGGCGATAGCCACCGATAGAGGTCAACTTAGGATATTTCTTGATTTCGATACGCCAGCCCTGGTCCTCGGTCAGGTGAAAGTGCATGGTGTTCACCTTGAACATAGACATCAGGTCGAGCTGCTTCTTTACGTTCTCTACAGTGATGAAGTGACGGCATGGATCAAGATGGAATCCGCGATAACCGAAACGTGGAGCATCCTGGATGTCACAGCACTGAGCCACCCATTTGACACCATTCACCTTGGTTGCACTCTCTACCTGCGCAGGCAACAGCTGCATGAAACTCTGCATACCATAGAAAGCACCCTTGCCTGTCTTAGCCTTGATGACTACACCCTTGGAAGTAACAGTGAGACGGTAGCCCTCTTCTGCCATCTTGAGGGATGGAGAAATCTGAATAGAGATATTGCCCTTCTTGCCACCAACGGTTACATCGTAGCCGGTAGAAGCCTTCAGCTTGTCTGCCATGTACTGAGCGATATTCTTACCGTCTGCGGTCTGGTAAGAAATCACCACCTTCTGTGGCAAAACAAACTCACCCTTCTGGATCTGGGTCTTGACAGGAACAGGAATAATATTGATATCAGCTGCAGCTGACGATGTTGGGAAAGCTCCCAACATCGCAGCGCAAGCCATCAAAGAACCTAAAAGTTGATTGATTTTTTTCATGTATATTAAATAATATTACTAGATGTAGAAATTAGAGAGGCTTATACTCTACAAATGCCTCCATAGCCTCGTAGCAAGCCAAGCCCAACTGGTCGTAAAGGGAAGCTGTAGCGCGGTTGCGGTCTTCAGCTCTCTGCCAGAACAGACGCTCGTCATTACCCAAGAAAGGAGCACTCTCCATCTGAGACTGATGCTTGAGGATAGAGTTACGCTTAGCTCTCAACTCTTCTGGGCTCAAAGGAACACACATTTCGATGTTCTCAATCTCCCACTCTGCCCATGCACCACGGTACATCCAGATGCGGCAGTCCTTCAACCACTCTGCACCTGCCTTCTTCTCCTCGTCGATAGCTGCAAGAACGGCATCTGTACACTTCTTGTGAGTTCCGTGAGGGTCAGCAAGGTCACCTGCTACGTAAATCTGATGAGGTTTAACCTCCTGCAACAAAGCTCTAACTATCTCAACGTCCTTCTCTGTCATAGGCAACTTCTCAATCTTTCCACTCTCATAGAACGGCAAATCAAGGAAGTGAACGTGATCGAGAGGAATCTCATTATAGGTACAAGCTGTACGAGCCTCACCACGGCGAATCAAGCCCTTGATGGTCAGGATGTCTCTTGTATCGAAGTCGCTCTCCTTCTTCTTGGCGAAGAATGTCTTGATCTCCTTATACTTGTCAGAGATTACGCTGTCCTTAGAATCAGCGAAGAGCTGGTTGAAACCATTGATGAAGTGCATGAATCTTGTTACTTCCTCATCACCTACTGCGATATTACCTGATGTCTCGTAAGCTACATGTACGTCATGCTTCTGCTGAACCAGACGACGGATAGTACCGCCCATAGAGATAACGTCATCATCTGGGTGAGGTGAGAATACGATGACACGCTTTGGATATGGCTTAGAACGCTCTGGACGATAGGTATCGTCTGCGTTTGGCTTACCGCCTGGCCAGCCTGTAATTGTATGCTGCAAATCATTGAAAATCTTGATGTTTGCATTATAAGCAGAACCATAGAGAGCCAGGAGTTCGCTCAAACCGTTCTCGTTATAATCCTTATTGGTCAACTTCAGGATAGGCTTACCTATCTTCTGGCAGAGCCATACCAATGCAGAGCGAACCAACTTATCTGTCCACTGGCAAGAAGTTACGAGCCAAGGATGCTCGATACGAGTAAGGTGAGCTGCTGCGCTCAGGTCGAGAACTACATGAGCATCAGGATGTGTCTGAAGGAATGATGCAGGCAATGTATCAGTAATAGAGTTCTCTACTACCTTCTGCATGATTTCTGCCTTTTCCTCGCCCCAAGCTGTAAGATAAACCGTCTTGGCAGAAAGAAGGGTGGCAATACCCATGGTAAGTGAACATGGAGGAATGGTTTCCTTGGTCTGCTCGCTAGCTTCCATCTCCTCACGTGATGTGTTGCCAATCAAGATAAGGCGGGTAACTGACTGGATACCAGAACCTGGCTCATTGGCTGCGATGTTACCAGAACGGCCGATACCGATAAGAGCTACGTCGAGACCTCCGAAGGTCTTGATGCGCTGCTCAAAAAGACGGCAGCAATCCTGTACTGCATCCTGAGCCACGAAACCATCAAGAGAGAAAATGTTCTGCTCCTGAACGTCTACGTGACTAAGGAAACGCTCCTTCAACTGGTTGATGGTACGGAGAGAACTCTCCTGCTGGAGTGGATAATACTCATAAGCATTGAATACCACAACATTGCGGAAACTCAATGTCTTCTCCTGATAACGGCGGATGAGTTCCTCATACACAGCAGTGAGTGAAGAACCGGTTCCGAGTGCCATCACATAGAACTTGCCATCGTGCTGAGCAGCCTTGATACCTGCTGCAATGCCATCGGCAACATGACTGGCACCTTCTGCCATTGAAGCAAAGATGTCTGTACGAATCTTCTCCATTCTAGAGATTTCTGAGTATTCTACAGTCGTCTTAGGCTTGTAGAATTCAACTGGTACTTTGTTAAGTACAATTTGTGAACTTAGATTGAGCCTCATAATTTATATCTTTTAACGATTATTATTTAATATGTTTACTAGGTTTCTACTCATAAAGATAACGCATTGTTTTTAATATTCGAATTATTTAAATTCGTTTATTTATAGCAATATTGTTATTAAAATTTTTTATTTTGCAAAATTACATGATTTATCATACATTTCCATGTTTTTATAGTTAATAATTCTAAAATGAAAGCATTTTTATCTTTTCAGGCTGTAAAAACCTATATTGAGTGTAGTTTTACCCACTAATTCAGCTATTTATACCTAAATAGTATATTTGATTAACATAAATAGGAAAAACAAATAAACAGGCAATTATGCTTATATATATAAATAGGTATATAGACAGTGTAGACTATCAGAAACAGGGAAAAATAAAGAAAATTTAGCTATTTAAGTTTTATTAACAAGAAAAATATTGCTTGTATTTATAAAAAGACTACCTTTGCAAATAAAATTTTTAAGTTATGGTATCTGACATAATAAAATATATTAGGAAGTTAAATAAAAAGCCTTCAGTTCAGAGTAAACTGCTAGCGCATTTCATCTCTCAAGGTGCTGCCACCATTCCAGAGATGAGCAAGGCTGTCGGAGTAAGTCTGCCGACTGCCACTAGCGCCCTCAACGAACTGATGAAGGCTGGGCTGGTTACAGAGATTGGCAAGAAAGACAATTCTACTGGACGCATCCCTATGGTATACGACCTGATTCCTACCGCTGGATATTTTGTCGGAGTGAACCCAGAAATGGACTGTCTGGCTCTAGCTGCCAGCGATTTCAGCGGAAACCTAATAACAGAAAAGACAAGGATACCTTACGTATACGAGAATACTCCTGAGAATCTGGAAAAAGTAGGAAAAATCATCAACGATTTCATCGCCTCTCTTCCTGTTTCAAAAGAAGAAATACTTCAAGTTTGCGTAAATGTAGCAGAACGCGTGAATCCTTTCGAAGGAAGAGCCTACAACATGTACACCTTCTTGAAGGAATCACTCACAGACAAGCTAACAGAGCTGATTCAGTTGCCGGTTTGCATCGAGAACGATTCAAGAAGCATGGCTTTCGCTGAATTTGTGAAGGGACGCTGCAGAGGACTGAAAGATGTCATCTTTGTGAACGTATGCTGGGGATTAGGCATCGGAATCATCATGGGAGGTCAACTGTACTACGGTAAATCCGGATATTCGGGTGAGTTTGGTCACATGACAGCCTACAACAACAACATCATCTGCCACTGCGGCAAGATTGGATGTATTGAAACTGAAGTTTCGGGTAGAGCACTCAAGAGAAAGTTGACTGAGAAGATTCGGGAAGGCAAGACTTCCATCCTGTCTGACAAAGTGCTCAACAGAAAAGAAGACATCACGCTTCAAGATATTCTTGATGCGATAGCAAAAGAAGACGTGCTTAGCCTAGCTACCCTGCAACATATTGCAGACGAACTGGGCAAGCAATTGGCAGGAATCATCAATATCTTTAACCCAGAGATGCTGGTCATCGGAGGAGAAATGTCAGTCACTGGCGATTATCTGACGCTACCGGTCAACATGGGTATAAAAAAGTATTCGCTCAACATCATGAACGAGGATTCGCAGATTGTTACCTCAGAACTGAAAGATCTGGCTGGTATCACGGGAGCCTGTCTGATGGCAAGACACAGACTCTTGAGCGAAGAAAGAAAATAAATAATCTAGCTTATTAGACAAAACCAAAAGCATTAAAGATTTTACTAACTAACTTTTTATCAACTATTCATTTGACTGGAGTTGGGAGTAGCCGGTAAAACGGCTACTCCACAATTCAAAAACCAAATAGGCGGTGACAGGTTCATCTGAGCCAACTGCCAAAAGAATAAGATAAAAACAAAGTTTATACGAGAAGAAATTATAACTAACATAAAAAATTACAAACCTATGAACAAAAGAGCAAATTTGTATTTTGCAGCGCTATTGGGTGCCATGTCACCACTGAGCACTGTTACTGCATTGGCAGCTCAGAGCAATTCGGTTATTGCTAATGCTACCCAGCAGCAAAACTCATGTACAGGTACAGTAAAGGATTCTTACGGTGAACCTGTTATCGGTGCTACCATCAGAATTGATGGTAAGACTGGTGGTACGATTACTGACCTTGACGGTAACTTTAGCCTTGCAAATGTAGCTAAGGGTGCTAAGATTACAATCACTTATGTAGGTTACAAACCACAGACTCTTACTTGGAACGGTACAGCTTTGAACATTACCATGGAAGACGATTCCAACATGCTCGAAGAAACTGTTGTTATCGGTTACGGTACTGTAAAGAAGGCTGACTTGGCAGGATCTGTTGCTGTCATGGAAGGCAAGAGCTTCAAGGATCAGCCTGTTGCACGTGTTGAGGATGCCCTCAACGGACGTATGTCTGGTGTGCAGGTAATGTCAAGTGGTGTTCCTGGTGGTGCAATGAAGATTCGTGTACGTGGTGCCAGCTCTGTTAACAAGAGCAACGACCCTCTCTACGTAGTAGATGGTATTGTTCGCGAAACAGGTCTTGAGGGTATCAGCCCTGAGGATATCCAGAGCATCCAGGTTTTGAAGGACGCTTCTTCTACCGCTATCTATGGTGCACGTGGTGCAAATGGTGTTGTAATGGTACAGACCAAGACCGGTAAGGCTGGTGCAACTCAGGTTACTTTCGACGGTAGCTTCGGCTTCTCTAATGCTTACCATATCCCTGAAGTAATGAGCACCAAGCAGTATGCTCAGGCTTTGGTAGACCACAAGGGTGTTTCTCAGAGCGCAGTTCAGGATTATCTGAATGGTACAAAGGCAGGTATCGACTGGATGGACGAATTGCTCCAGACTGGTATTACCCAGAACTATAAGGTTTCTTTGACTCAGGGTAATGACAAGACTCAGACTTACTTCTCTGCCAACGTAATGGACCAGAAGGGTGTTATCGTTGATACCAAGTCTAGACGTTACGCTATCAAGGCTAACATGCACAACAAGATTTTCGACTGGTTGGAAATGACCACCGATATCAACCTCTCTCAGACTGACAACTCTGGTGCAGGTTTCGCCCAGAACCAGTCTAACCCTATCTGGGTTGGTTTGAACTACTCTCCTACTATGGAGATGATGGATGCAAACGGTAAGTATAATAAAGACCCATACAATAACATCCAGAACAACCCTTACGGTATTCTCCATGGTACTGAAAACGACCGTAAGCGTACCATGGTTACAGGTCACGTTGATTTGAAGTTCAATCTCCTCAAGGGCTTGACATTCACAACAACCAACGGTATCGACTACAACGATTACAAGTGGTATAGCTTTATGTCTACCAAGGTGAACGCAGCCGGTAACAATATGGGCAACAACGATGCTACCGTTACTGCTTTGCAGTCTACCAACAACTTGACTTACAACAACAAGTGGGGTGATCACAGCTTGACAGCTACAGGCGTATGGGAAGTTACCTCTAACGAGGTTCGCCGCATGGGTCTCTCCGGAACAGGTATTGCTCACGAGCAGTTGGGTTACTGGAACGTAGCAGATGCTGCTTCCAAGACTCCTAGCAACGGCTATAGCAAGTGGACCATGCTCTCTGGTGTAGCTCGTGTTATGTACAACTATGCAGACCGTTATATGTTGACTGGTACATTCCGTGCGGATGGTTCTAGCCGCTTCACCAATAAGAAGTGGGGTTACTTCCCATCAGCAGCTGCAGCTTGGACCATCTCTAACGAAAAGTTCTGGGAGCCTATCAAGAATGCAGTAGAATACATGAAGATCCGTGCAAGCTACGGTATCATCGGTAACCAGGATATTACTCCTTACTCTACATTGGGTTCTTTGGGTACAACCGGTTTCACATACGGTACTAATCAGTCTTACACAGGTTACTGGGCAAATGGTCTTGCAACTCCTGACTTGTCATGGGAGAAGGTTCATCAGTTTGACCTCGGTGTTGACCTCGGTTTCTTCGGTAACCGTTTGAGCATCAGCTTAGACTACTTCAATAAGAAAACAAAGGATGCTCTCTTGACAACATCAGCTCCAGGTTACTTGGGTGGTACATCTTACTGGGTAAATGCCGGTGAGGTAAGCAACAAGGGTTTTGATGCAACTATCAACGCACAGATTATCCAGACCAAGGATTGGTCATGGTCATCTACCTTGAATGCCAGCTACATCAAGAACGAGGTTACCAAGTTGACAGCTGATTCTCCTATTCTTTATGGTACAAGTCCTTCTCCTGGTACTGTTGACCCATGTACCATCATCAAGGAAGGTGAAGCTATCGGTACATTCTACGGCTTCAAGTGGGCTGGTTTGCAGAAGAACGATAAGGGTGAATGGATTGATACCTATTACACTGCTGATGGAGGAACAACAGCTACTCCTGATGCATCAAAGGATCGCTTCGTATTGGGTCGTTCAAACCCAGACTTCACATTAGGTTGGAACAATACAGTAAGTTATAAGAACTGGGACTTCAACGCCTTCTTCAATGCAGCATTCGGTGCTAAGCGTTTGAATATGGTTCGTTACGCCATGAACTCAATGGTAGGTGCATCTATGTTCGTAACCGATAAGGATTACTTCAACAACATCGGTGTTACCATGCCTACAGTAGGCGCAGAGAACAAGACATACGGAAACTCAGACAAGTGGTTGGAAAATGCTAACTATCTGCGTTGTGAGAATATCAGCATCGCTTACACATTCCCACGCAGCGTAACCAAGTTGGCAGACATCCGTCTCTCACTCTCAGCTCAGAACCTCTTCACCATTACCGGTTATAAGGGTATTGACCCAGCAGGTGCTTCATTCAGTGACAATGGTGTAGACCGTGACAATGGTTTGGATATGGGTGCTTACCCTAACCCTCGCACCATCACTATGGGTGTTCGTATTAACTTCTAATTCCAACAATCTAAAAACTGTAATAATTATGAAAACTAGAAAATTATTATATATGGGTTGTCTCATGGCAGCATCCTTGTTTACATTCTCTTCTTGTGGAGACTTCCTGGATGAGGATCCTAAGGGACAGTTGACCCCGGACAACTTCTTCAATAGCGAAGATGACCTGACAGCAAGTGTTAACGCACTGTATGACAGAATCAACCAGACACAGAGCTGGACCAACCCTATGTACCCACAGTGGCAGGGTGATGATATCACTGCTAACCCTGGTTCTAACAAGCAGGCTTGTGCTGCCCTCGATGCCTTTGCATCTGATGGTGCTAACAAGGGTGTAGTAGATGCATGGAACCAGCATTATTCAGTAATCAAGGCAGCCAACCTGATTACAGAGAGTGCAAGCAAGGCTCCTGTAGCTCAGGAAAAGATCAACGTGGCTTTGGGTAATGCTCACTTCTGGCGTGCATACGCTTACTACTACCTGGTACGTGTATTCGGTCCTGTGCCATTGATTACAGGTACTGACGTTTCTCAGTTGGACGTTGCTCCATCAAGTGTAGAAAAGGTATATGAACTGATTGTTTCTGACTTGAAGGCTGCTGTTAACGAGCTTCCTACTAAGTATGAAAAGGAACCTAGCCGCTTGTTCGGTGTAGATGTCTGGACTACAAAGCAGGCTGCACAGGCTACCCTGTCAGCAGTTTATATGTCTATGGCTGGCTACCCACTCAACAAGGGTACAGAGTACTACAAGCTCGCTGCAGAGCAGGCTAAGTCTGTCATCGATAACAATGGTTCTTACGGTTTCATCCTGAACCCAGAGTGGAAGGATGTTTACTCTATGGGCAACAACTACAACATGGAGACCGTGCTTGGCATCAACAACGATGCTCGTGGCTGGTGGGATCATGATTCAGAGCTTTCTTCCTGCTGCCGCTTCGAAGGTCTCGGCGATGGTGGCTGGGGTGACGCTTGGGGTGAAATCGCATTCTGGAAGAGATTCCCAGAGGGTGCTCGCAAGAATGCTATCTACGCTCCTAAGGTAACATTCCAGGATGGAAACACTATTACTAAGGCCGTAGATTGGTGGGCACTGAAAGAAGATGGAAAGACTCCAGAGGTTGAAGCTTATCACCCAATGTTCTGTATCTTCACCGTTAACTCTGACGAGAACGGCAACATGCTCCGCCAGGCTTACGATTACCTGGCTCCTAACTGGGGTGGTATGGTTAACGACCGTCGTCACAACCTGATCCGTTACTCAGAGATTCTTCTCTGGTATGCTGAGAGTGCAGCTCGCTCTGGTGGTGACTTGAACAAGGCTAAGGAGTGCCTCCGTCAGGTTCGCAGCCGTGCCGTAAACGATGTTGAGAACGTTACTTTGGGCAATGGTACTACCGTAAAGATTGCTGATATGAATGCAGAGCAGTTGGCTGAAGCTTGCTACATCGAGCACGGATGGGAAGTTGCTGGTAACTGGGTATCAATGGTTACACGTCGTTCTGACGAGCTTCGTATGAACGAACTCAAGAAGAACTTCGACTACCGTGTTGCTAATGCTCCTCTCGTAGTAGCTGAGCAGGATGGCAAGACCTATACTGCAAAGGAAAGTGTTACCGTTTCTGGTTCTTGGACAGAAGATAGAATTTACTGTCCATATCCAACATCAGATGTTGAGAAGAACCCTAACTTGAAGAGATAACTTCATAGGTAATCATATATTAAGTAACATGATGCTAGTTTTTATAAAATAGAGTTCATGTAAAACATTTAGAGGGTGTGCCGAGACGGCACTCCCTCTTTTTGCAATTTCTTAATCTATATAATTTTCCATATCAGCATCAAAAAACTCAAATAGAATCAACACTAATTTTTAATTATACAATTGAAAAGTTATGGTTAACAACAATCGTAAGCAAAACAACCGCTCATTACTCGCATTGGCAGCGCTGCAAGTAATGCCGTTGTCGATCTTTGCACAGAATGCAGGAGATCGTCCTAACATCTTGTATATTATGTGTGACGACCATGCCATGCAAGCCATCAGCGCATACGGTAGCCCTATCTCCAAATTGGCACCAACACCAAATATCGACCGCCTAGCTGAAAGAGGAATGAAATTCAACGAGGCTTTCGTGGAGAACTCTCTCTCTACTCCAAGCCGTGCGTGCCTGATGACAGGTCTTTACAGTCACCAGAACGGACAGCGCCAGCTTGCCGAGGGAATCGACTCTACCAAGACCTTCTTCTCAGAACTGCTGCAGGGGGCAGGCTATTCTACTGCCGTTGTGGGCAAGTGGCACATGTCCTGCAGTCCGAAGGGATTCGACTACTATCATGTACTGGACGACCAGGGGCAGTACTACAACCCTACCTTCGCTTCTACCGGACAGTATGGTAACTTCAAGCAGGAGATGGGATATGCTACCGATTTGATCACCGACCATGCTATCGAGTACTTGAACAACCGCGACAAGAACAAGCCATTCTGTCTTCTGGTTCACCATAAGGCACCTCACCGCCTCTGGATGCCTAACACCAAGTATGTAAGCAAGTATGCCAACGTCAACTTCCCGTTGCCAGAGACTTTCTGGGATGATTATGAAACCCGTGGTTCTGCTGCTTCTACCCAGAAGATGTCTATCGACAAGTACATGGAGATGGTACGCGATCTGAAGGTCCCAGAAATGTACGATCCTTCTACTCCAGAGGGAAGAGATTCCTATGCCGGTCTGATGGGCGAGATGAACCGCATGACTCCAAAGCAGCGTGCCATCATCGATGCCTACTACATGCCAAGAAACCGTGAGTTCCTGAGCAAGAACCTGACTGGCAAGGAGTTGATCGAGTGGAAATACCAGAACTACATCCGCGACTACATGGCTGTGATTGCCTCTGTAGATGAGAGCGTGGGCAGACTGCTGGAATATCTCGACAAGAACAATCTCACCGACAACACCATCATCGTCTATACATCCGACCAGGGATTCTACATGGGCGAGCACGGCTGGTTCGACAAGCGATTCATGTACGAGGAGTCATTCCATACCCCGCTCATCATCAGCTATCCTAAGCACATCCAGCCAAAGAGCGAGTGCAACCAGATGGTTCAGAACATTGACTTCGCACCTACTTTCCTCGACCTGGCAGGTTTGCAGAAGCCTAAGTACATGCCTGGAACATCGCTACAGCCTCTGTTCGCCGGACAGCCTGTGAAAAAGTGGCGCAAGAGCTTATACTATCACTACTACGACTATCCTACATATCATCTTGTACGCAAGCACGATGGTGTTCGCACCAAACGCTACAAGCTGATTCACTTCTATGGCAAGGGTGGAGAAAGAGCTGTGGTAGAAAATAAGTATCAGAGACAACCAGGCACAAGAGAGAACAACTGCTTCAAAGCCCTGAAGTCTATCAACTACTTCACCAATGATGCTGACATCGACTACTGGGAGTTGTACGACATCCAGGCAGACCCTAACGAGCTGCACAACATCTACGGCAAGCCTGGCACTCAGAAGATTGAGAAGGAACTGAAGAAGTTGCTCGCTAACTACCGCAAGAATTTGAAGGTAGACGAATAAGAAATCTAAGATTACAGATTTATGAATAGAACTAGCAAAACAATATGGCTCACAGGGGTAGGTATGATTTGCCTACCTACCCTTGCTGGAGCTAAGCAGAACGTACAACAGCCTAATATCCTCTTTATCCTCTGCGATGATATGGGATATGGTGATTTGGCTTGCTACGGTCAGCCTTACATCCATACCCCCAACATCGACCAGATGGCAAAGGAGGGAATGCGATTCACCCAGGCATACGCCGGTTCGCCGGTTTCAGCCCCTTCGCGTGCTACTATCATGACCGGTCAGCATTCGGGCCACACCCACGTTAGAGGCAACAAGGAATACTGGAGAAACGTGCCGATGGTAAAGTATGGAATAAACGAGGACTTTTCTGTGGTGGGTCAGGAACCTTACGACCCGCAGCATAAGATTCTTCCGGAGATGCTGAAGGACAAGGGCTACCGCACCGGAGTCTTCGGCAAGTGGGCAGGCGGATACGAAGGTTCTGCCTCTACTCCCGACAAGCGTGGCGTAGATGAATTCTACGGCTACATCTGTCAGTTCCAGGCACATCTTTATTATCCCAACTTCCTGAACCGCTACAGCAAATCGTTGGGTGATACGGCTGTGGTAAGAGAAATCATGGAGCAGAATATCCAATACCCGATGTTCGGCAAGGACTATTTCAAACGCAAGCAGTATTCTGCCCGCATCATCCACGACAAGGCTTTGGAATGGATTGACAAGCAGGATAATAAGCATCCTTTCGTAGGATTCCTTACCTATACCCTACCTCACGCAGAGTTGGCTCAACCAGAAGATTCCATTTTAGAGAACTATCAGAAGAAATTCTTCGAGGACAAGACTTGGGGAGGATGGGAAGACTCAAGATACAACGCCGTGGTTCATACCCACGCACAGTTTGCTGGAATGATTACCCGTCTTGACCAGTATGTAGGCGAAATCTTCGCCAAATTGAAAGAGAAGGGCCTCGACAAGAACACCGTGGTCATCTTTACCTCGGACAACGGTCCTCACGAGGAAGGCGGCGCCGATCCAAAATTCTTCGGTCGCGACGGCAAGTTGAAAGGCTTGAAGCGCCAGTGTTACGAGGGCGGAATCCGCATCCCATTCATCGCCTGGTGGCCAGAGCACATCAAGGCAGGCAGCGTAAACGACACCCAGTTTGCCTTCTACGACCTGATGCCAACCTTCTGCGACCTTGCCGGAATCAAGAACTTCGCCAAGCGCTACACCAACAGGAAGTTGGCTGGCGACGGCTTCGACGGTATTTCCATCGCTCCTACCCTTCTAGGCAAGGATGCCGAGCAGAAACACCACGAATACCTCTACTGGGAATTTCATGAGACCGACCAGATTGGCGTGAGAAAGGGCGACTGGAAGATGGTAGTAGTAAAAGGCAAGCCTCGCCTCTACAATCTGGCTTCGGATATTCACGAAGACCACGATGTGGCAGCAGATCATCCTGAAATCGTGAAAGATCTGCTGGCTGCCATCCAGAAGGAGCACAGAGACAGCAAGGACTTCAAGATAACGCTGCCTGAGTTTTAAAGAAGATGACTCTGCTCAAGTTCTGATTCCATCTCCCATTTTTGCGAGATTCCAACCGAATTCTAAAAAGAAAAAATATGATGAACGACAACATAGCAACCCCATTTGCCAAGCCACTGTATGTGATGCTGAAGCCGGCAGGCGCCCATTGCAACCTGGCTTGCAAATACTGTTATTATCTGGAAAAGAACAATCTTTACCAGAACTCCCATCGCCATCTGATGAGCGATGAGATGCTGGAGCAATTCACCCGAGAGTACATCGAGGCACAAACCATGCCCCAGGTGCTTTTCACCTGGCACGGAGGCGAGCCGCTGATGCGCTCCATCGACTTCTACAAAAAAGCACTGGCACTTCAGAAGAAGTACGCCCACGGCAAACAGATAGATAACGTCATCCAGACCAACGGCACACTCCTCACCGACGAATGGTGCGAGTTCTTTGCCAAGAACCATTGGCTGGTAGGCATTTCCATCGACGGCCCCCAGGAGTATCACGACCACTATCGCGTGACTCCTGCCGGAAAGCCTTCCTGGGAAAAGGTGATGCAGGGTATCAGCCTGCTGAAGAAGCATCGGGTGGAATGGAATGCTATGGCAGTGGTCAATGCCTACAACGCTGAACATCCGCTGGAGTTCTATCATTTCTTCAGAGACAACGGTTGCCAGTACTTGCAGTTTACCCCTATCGTGGAGCGACTGACGGAACATGAAGACGGTCGCACCCTGGCGAGTCTTGCCGACGACAGGGAGATTCCGCTTGCAGATGCTTCCGTTACCCCGCAACAGTGGGGCAACTTCCTCTGCACCATCTTCGACGACTGGGTGCGCCACGATGTGGGTAAGACCTTTGTGGAAATCTTCGACTGCACACTTGCCAACTGGATGGGTGTGCTGCCAGGCATCTGCGCCTACTCCAAGGAGTGCGGTCATGCAGGCGTGATGGAACACAATGGCGATGTATATTCCTGCGACCACTTTGTATTTCCTGAATACAAGCTGGGAAACATCAGGGAGCAATCGCTCATCGACATGCTTTATGGCAAAAAGCAGCAGGCTTTCAGCCGGTTGAAGCATACTTCGCTACCTCGCCAGTGCAAGGAGTGCAACATGGAGTTCGCCTGCCATGGCGAATGCCCCAAGAACCGGTTTGAGAAGGATAAGTATGGAGAGCCTGGCCTGAACTATCTCTGCCAGGGATACTATCAGTACTATACGCATGTGGCACCCTACATGGATTTCATGAAACGGGAACTCCTCGCCCAGCGTCCGCCTGCCAACATTATGAATGTTTTAAAAAATAACTAACGATTATCGAAATGAACAAAACTTATATGACTATCGCCCTGATGTCGCCCCTGGTTTGCACGGCAGCCATGGGTGCCAAGAAGGCGAAAGCCAACAATCAGCAGAAACCTAACGTCATCATCATCCTCGCTGATGACCTCGGCTACGGCGACCTGGGATGTTATGGTGCCAAGAACGTAGAGACTCCTAACGTAGATAAACTGGCCAAGCAGGGTATTCGCTTCACCGATGCCCACGCCATCGCTTCCACCAGTACCCCATCCCGCTACTCCCTGCTCACGGGTGAGTATGCATGGCGCCGACCAGGTACCGACGTAGCACCGGGCGATGCGGGAATGATTATCCAGCCTACCCAGTTTACCATGGCTGATATGTTCAAGAGCGTAGGCTATTCTACCTGTGCCATCGGTAAGTGGCACTTGGGCTTGGGTGCAGAAACAGGCAAGCAAGACTGGAATGCCCCATTACCGGCAGCCCTTGCCGACATCGGTTTTGACCATCACTACATCATGGCAGCCACAGCCGACCGTGTGCCTTGTGTATTCATCGAAGACGGCATGGTAGCTAACTACGATCCGTCGGCTCCTATCGAGGTAAGCTATTTCAAGAACTTCACTGGCGAACCTACCGGAAAGGACAATCCTGAGTTGTGCTATAATATGAAGTCGAGTCACGGCCACAATATGTCTATCGTGAACGGCATCGGTAGAATCGGTTATATGAAGGGTGGCGGTAAGGCATTGTGGAAAGACGAGAACATCGCCGACTCCATCACTACCCACGCCATCGACTTCATCAAGAAAAACAGCGATCATCCTTTCTTCCTCTATTTTGCCACCAACGATGTCCACGTGCCTCGTTTCCCACACCAGCGTTTCCGTGGAAAGAGCAGCATGGGTATGCGTGGAGACGCCATTGTGCAGTTCGACTGGTCTGTAGGTAAGATCATGGAGACATTGGATAAACTTGGAATTGCAGAGAATACTATCGTTTTGTTGACTAGTGATAATGGTCCTGTTGTAGATGACGGTTATCAAGATCAGGCAGAAGAGCTTTTGAATGGTCATAAGCCTGCAGGTCCTTGGCGTGGTAACAAATACAGTGCTTTCGAAGGTGGTACGGCTATTCCTGTTATCGTTCGTTGGCCAATGTCGGTAAAACCAAATCAGACTTCAGATGTTCTCATGTCACAGATTGACTTCATGGCATCCTTTGGTAATCTGATTGGTGCAACCTTCCCTAAAGGCAGTGCACCCGACAGCAAGAACCATCTTGGAAATCTGCTCGGCAACGACAACACCCATCGTCCATGGGTTGCAGAAATGTCAAACAATCATGTAATTTCTATCCGTACAAAAGAATGGAAATACATAGAACCAAATGATGGCTCTAAGATGATAAAATGGGGTCCAAAGATTGAGACCGGCAACGATCCTAATCCTCAACTCTATCGAATCTCAGACAATCTCTACGAACAAGACAATGTAGCAGAAGCAAATCCTAAAGTTGTTTTCGAAATGCAAAATATATTGAGAAGAGTAAAATAATAGAAAATACAATGAAATAAATAAAAGCCAGGGCAGCGATGTTCTGGCTTTTATATATAAACACTAACTTTTATATATAACACAAAAAAGCCCCGACTACTTTCGTAATCGAGGCTTCTGATGAAAGAAGGCGGCTACCTACTCTCCCGCATTGCATTGCAGTACCATCGGCG
>ERZ1023617.26-NODE-26-length-65944-cov-15.663737_pt1 | contig 65944 bp, 49 predicted proteins | sample MGYA00380328_ERZ1023617 | MGnify/ENA primary metagenome ERZ1023617 (study PRJEB33179, sample SAMN07448977) | human gut metagenome | biome: Human-gut; feature: Human associated habitat; material: Faeces | host: Homo sapiens | place: India: Bhopal | collected...
ATGAGCCATAAATGTTCATAAATTAATTTTTTGAATGTCCATAAATAAACCCCTTTCGGGGTTGGGCTGGCGCATGAAGCAATGTTCGACATAAATGTCTTTGTTTTTTTTAGTCAAAAATGTCCATCAATGAGCCATAAATGTTCATGAATTATTTTTTTGAATGTCCATAAATAAACCCCTTTCGGGGTTGGGCTGGCGCGTGAAGCATTGTTTAGTGAAGTAGGTGTTCTTTATGAGTGGTTGAAAAAAATTCGATATAATTTCGTGCAAAAAAAACTGGATTTGCAGCTATTATTATATAACCACAAATCCAGTTTTAGGAAAAAATGACATTGTGTTCCTTTGCAAGATGCAAACTAAACGTTTGCCACACGCATAATGTCAGCAAAAACGCCTGCAGCAGTAACAGCTGCACCTGCACCATAACCCTTAATGAGCATGGGGTAGTCGTGATAACGCTCGGTGGTTAGCAAAAGAATGTTGTTGGAGCCTTCGAGGTCGTAGAGCGGATGACCTTGCGAAATTTCACGCAGCCCTACACTACCCTTTCCGTCAACCCATTCTGCCACGAAACGCCAACGTTTGTTTTCGCGTACTAAACGCTGACGCTCGGCTTCGAACTGCTTATCGAGCGATGGAAGTTGTTGCCAAAAATTATCGAGCGAACCTTCAAACAAGGCATTGGGAATAAAAAGATTGCGTTCTACATCGTCTACTTCAATTCTATACCCACTCTCGCGTGCCAAAATTACAAGTTTGCGAATGACGTCCTTGCCCGAAAGGTCGATACGCGGATCGGGCTCGCTGTAACCATTCTCTTGCGCCATTTTTACGGCACGACTCAAGGGAATGTCGGCTGAAAGTGTGTTGAATACGTAATTGAGCGTACCACTAAGCACGGCCTCGATTTTGAGAACACGATCGCCCGAGCCACGAAGGTCGTTAATGGTGCTGATGATGGGCAAGCCTGCGCCTACATTGGTCTCGAATAAGAACTTTACACCTTTTTCACGCGCAAGTTGTTTCAGTTCTTGATAACTATCGTAGGCTGACGATGCCGCTATTTTGTTGGCCGCTACAATGTTAACATTGTGCTGCAACAAACGCTTGTAGAGCGTTGCTACCTCAGGACTTGCTGTGCAATCTACAAACACTGAGTTGAAAATGTTCATTTCCTCAATTTCGTGCATCATGCGTTCTACACCACCATCACCACCTTGCTGCATTGTTTCGCGGTAATGGGTTGGGTCAATGCCATTGGCACAATAGGCTGCATGACTACGACCACTCACACCCACTATGTTGAGTTTGAGTCCTCGTTCGCGAAATAGTTTTTCGCGCTGCGCAGCAATCTGTTCGAGTAGGCTACCTCCTACGGTTCCTGTGCCGCAAATGTAAAGATTGAGTTCCTCGTGTTCGCTCAAGAAGAAACTGTCGTGAAGCACGTTGATGGTTTTGCGCAACTGACTGCGGTCTACAACAAACGAGAGGTTCATCTCTTGTCCACCCATTGCTGTGGCATTGATGCTGATGCCATTGCGACCGAGCACACTAAAGAGTTGACCTGCAATGCCTGGCATGTGACGCATGCGTTCACCTACAACAGCTACACTCGATAAGCCTGTAACTAATGTTGCTGAATTCATGGCTCCATCAGCTATTTCGGCAGCAAACTCCTCATCGAGCAAGGCACAAGCTCGTTGCGCATCTTGGGGGGTGACACAAAGTGTGGTGCTGGTTTCGGATGAATTTTGCGCAACCATAAACACACTAATGCCACCATCGCCTAAGGCTGTAAAGATGCGACGGTTCACACCTATAACACCTACCATTGCTGGACCACTCACGGTTACGGTGCAAGTGTCGCTCACTGACGAAATACCACGAATGGGACGCCCACTGGGGGCTGCGTTGCGACGAATAACACTATATTTGCCTTCAGGACAGAAGGTGTTTCTGACGTAGATAGGAATGTTTTTTTGACAAACGGGATAGATGGTAGGGGGATAAACTACCTTGGCTCCGAAGTTACAAAGTTCCATTGCCTCGGCATACGACAATTCATCGATGGTGAAAGCTCCAGGAATGATGCGTGGGTCGGCAGTCATAAAACCATCTACATCGGTCCAAATCTCTAAAGCCTCAGCATTAAGCGCAGCTGCAAGGATTGAGGCGGTGTAGTCTGAACCACCACGCCCCAGATTGGTTGTTCTGCCATTTTCAACATCCTGAGCTATAAAGCCTCCCATCACAGCTACTCCTTTACTGAACGAAGCAAAGGTTTGTTTTACCAACTTGTTGGTTGCATTAAAGTCTACAAGGTGTTTGTCGGACTTATGTTCGGTTTTTATGAACTTACGCGAATCGTAGTGTGTGGCACCTGTAATGAGTTGGGCTACTATTTCGGACGAGATGCGCTCGCCATATGCTACAATAGCATCGGATGTTTTGGGCGTGAGGTCTTGTATCAAACATACGCCATGAAGAATGCTGCGCAACTCATCGAGCAAGGTGTCGACGCGCTGAAGTAATGGAGAACGTTTGCTATCATCTATCACTTGGTTAATCAACTCGTGATGACGCTGCACAAGTGCATTGAGCTGTGCCACATAACTCTCGTCGCCCTTTGCTGCGAGATGGGTGAGTGTTAATAGTTGGTCGGTTACACCACCCAAAGCTGAAACTACAACAATGACAGGCGAACCTGCTTGCTCTATTATTTTTTTTACGAACTGAATGGACGTTGCCGTTCCGACTGACGAACCACCAAATTTAAGTACTTTCATTGAATTGTTTTTGGTAGAAAGTTGTTTTTAAAAAAGTTAGAGGGAGGTAGAAGTTTTGGCTTCTAACTTCCTCTAAAAAATTCTTCAAACTCCCCCTAACTTTCTTTCTTACTTAAAAAAACTACAATTTTACCTTACGCTTAGCTGCTTTCGACTCATTTTGTAGGCGGTCGAGAGCTGTAACGACATACACATATTTGCTTTTTCCGCCAGCATAAGGCAAGCGGTAGCAAGTGTTAGGGGTAATGTCAACTATATGTTCGGGATTGAACAAATCGATGCGTTCGCCCTTAGCAAAACGATACACAACATAGTTATGTGCCTTGTCCATTTCCTTGCTATCTTTTGGAGCTCGCCAAAAAAGGTAGTAACCATTAGGCATCCACTTGGCTTTGAGTTTTAACGGTTTGCCTGGGGCATTACTATCTATAAAGGGAAAAAGAGGCTGTAAGGCGGGGGTGCGATGGTAAACCTTTTGCAAGGCGGTGGCGTAGTTACCCTCATTGCGTACCACGGCTGCCGAATACCAAAGGCAACTGCCTTGAATGCCACGCAAAGAACGCTGGAGGCGGAACTTCTCATCCATTTGGTTGATTTGCGGATTCTTAAGGTCGGCTGCACGCACAGTGCGCTCCACGTCTTGACCTATAAAAAGCGGACGTCCACCAGCAAAACGACTCCACCACTTAATAAGTTCATCGTAGTCGGCTGCTTTGTGTCCGATTTCCCAATAAATTTGCGGAATACTATAGTCAACCCATCCTTGGTTTATCCAATAAAGCACATCGGCATAAAGATTATCGTAGTTTTGCAAGCCATTTGTTTTGGAACCTGGCAAGTTCGAACCTGGGGTGGCATTGTGATAAATGCCAAACGGACTAACGCCAAACTTTACCCATGGCTTTACGGCGCGAATGCTATCGTGCATGGCCTTCATGAAAAGATTGACATTGTAGCGACGCCAATCGTCGATATTGTTAAAGCCATTTTTGTGCGTTTCGTAGGTGCGCTCGTCAGGAATTGACACCCCTGCAACGGGATAAGGATAAAAATAATCGTCCATGTGCAAGCCATCCACATCATAACGACGCACAATGTCGGCTGCTATTCTACAAATATAATCGCGATTAACATCTAACCCTGGGTCGAAAATATAAAGTCCGTCGTACTCAAAAAAACGTTCGGGATGTTTTACGTAAGGATGTGTCACCGAAAGTTCTTTGGTGGTTTTGGTTTTGGCACGGAAGGGGTTTATCCAAGCATGGAGTTCCATGCCACGCTTATGACACTCGTTGACCATCCAAGCCAAGGGGTCCCAATAGGGATTGGGAGGTGTGCCTTGTTTACCTGTAAGGAAACGGCTCCAAGGCTCATAAGGTGAAGCATACAAGGCATCCGCCTCGCCACGCACCTGAAAGATAATGGCGTTAACGCCACACTCCTTCAACACATTGAGTTGATGAGTGAGGTTTGCCTGCATTTGGTCGCGGCTCATGCCTTGAAACTGTCCATTAATTATCTGAATCCACGCCCCACGAAATTCACGTTTGGGCAAGACTTGCTGTGCTACTGTCATGGGAAGTAACAACGTGGCAAGCAAAAATAAGGTAAGTATACGTTTCATTAACTGATATTATGCTGGGTATTTGCTTCGACAAAGTTAGTGCAAGGCGAGAGCAATATAAAATAAAAAGCCAAGGGGATTTTTATTTTTATTGCCGAGCCGCAGCCTAACTTGGCTTATGCAAAGTTATTGCAAGGCGAGAGCAATATAAAATAAAAAGCCAAGAGATTTTTATTTTTATTGCCGAGCCGCAGCCTAACTTGGCTTATGCAAAGTTAGTGTTTTTTTATGAGAGCATACCCTCATGCCCACATTTTTTGCACACAAAGTAAAAATGTGATGATTTTCGAAGTCATAATAGATAAAAATTATATACCTTTGCTCACTATGAACAAGATGAATGCCGACATAAAGAAAGTTTCGGTAGTGATGTGCACTTACAATGGTGAGCGTTTTTTGCGCGAACAGCTTAATTCTATTCTTGCACAAGACTACCCTTTGTACGAAATTATTGTACAGGACGACCGATCGACCGACGACACATGGGATATTCTGAAATCCTATTGTGCCGCCCATCCTAACTTGTTCAAAATCTATCGGAACGAAGAACAGTTGGGCTTTAATCGAAACTTTCACACTGCCATGATGCAAGCCAAAGGCGACATGATTGCTATTAGCGACCAAGACGATATTTGGTTTGACAATAAAATACGTCTGCAAGTGGAGAAAATAGGGGAGGCAGATTTATGTTTTTCGGATTACTATACGGACGAAACGTATACACAACCTCTTAAAAATTACATTTCGCCACGCACAGACTTTGAACACATCATCTTTTACGATTGCACACCTGGACACACCATGTTGCTGAAAACGGAGTTTCTAAAAAGCATTAAGCTATGGGACTATACCATTTTTTACGATTGGTGGCTCAGCGTGCATGCTTTGATGGGCAACGGATTGGTTAAGGTGGAAAAAGCACTGAATTGGCACCGACATTATGCAGGTTCTGTAACAACACGCGTACCTAAAAAGGGATTTTTTGAACCCGTGGCTCACCCCACTTGGCAACCTTACGTGTGGGGCTACATACACCGCTTACGCTTGTTGCGTAAACGCAACTTCCGTTTTTTCTATCAATACATCAGCCAACACACTGATGCCAAACGTTTGCCTGTACCTGCTAAATTGGCACAACTCATGACAAGCCGAAAGCCTTTTGCGCTGCTCAGACTTTGTTGTCTGTGCTGCAAATATTACGACCGCGTGTACCCAGGAAAGCCACATGGCATTTCAGGACGCATTCATGGTTTTTTCTATCCTATGATTTCGGCTTACGGAAACGACTTGTTCAATCTTGAAAAATAAACAGGTAAGAAAATAAGCTCTGAGACTCTATTTTCTGACTGTTGCGTTTTTCTCAACCTCTGATAAATTCAAAAAATATGATACGCAATATAGCCATTGTGCTAGCAGGCGGTGTTGGAAGCCGTCTGGGGCTGAGCACTCCCAAACAATTCTTTAAGGTGGCAGGCAAAATGGTCATTGAACATACGCTCGACACCTTTGAACGCAATCCGCACATCGACGAAATTGCCGTTGTGTCGAATCCCGTTTATGTATCGGATGTGGAAAACATCGTTTTGCGCAACGGGTGGAAAAAAGTGAAAAAGATTTTGAAGGGAGGCAAAGAGCGCTACGACTCAAGCCTTTCTGCTATTCATGCCTACGAAGGCGGTGAGGAAGTAAACTTGGTGTTTCACGATGCCGTGCGTCCGCTGGTGTCACAACGCATCATTGATGATGTATGTGAAGCACTCAAAACCTACGAGGCTATTGATGTGACAGTTCCTGCTGTTGACACGATAATCGAAGCTGAGGGCGACCATATTGCATCTATCCCCGACCGTTCGCGCTTGCAACGTGGACAAACACCACAGGCTTTCCGTCTTTCTGTGATTAGCGAGGCTTACAAACGTGCCTTTAAAGACCCTGACTTTAAAGTAACCGACGACTGCGGTGTGGTGGTAAAATACATGCCCGAGGTACCTGTACACTTGGTGGCAGGCGAAGAGAGCAACATGAAACTGACTTATAAGGAGGACACATTCTTACTCGACAAGCTCTTTCAACTACGTGGGTCGCAAGCTCCCGAAACTCTCGATAAGAATAAACTCAACGGACGTGTGGCTGTGGTGTTTGGCGGTTCGTATGGCATTGGAAAAGATATTGTTGACGAATTGCGCAATGCTGGCACACGAGTACATAGTTTTTCGCGCTCGCTCACTAAAACAGATGTGGGCAACCGCAAGGAGGTGGCACGTGCACTAAAGGAGGTGTTCGACAAAGAAGGACAAATTGACTACGTAATTAACACGGCAGGTGTACTTAACAAAGAACCGCTCTGCGCAATGGATTATGGCATTATTCAAGCTGCTGTGCAAACCAACTATATGGGTACGGTGAATGTGGCTATTGAGGCTTATAATTATCTGAAGGAAACGCAAGGTCAACTCATATTCTTTACCTCAAGCAGCTACACACGTGGACGAGCCTTTTATAGCATCTACTCATCGACCAAAGCTGCCATTGTTAACTTTGTGCAAGCTGTGGCTCAAGAGTGGGAATCGGTGGGTATTCGCGTTAATTGCATCAATCCTGAACGCACAAAAACACCGATGCGTATTAAAAACTTTGGCATTGAACCCGACGACACACTCCTGCGCTCGGAGGTTGTAGCTGATGCTACGGTGCGCTGCCTGTTGGCTGACTACACTGGACAGGTGATTGACGTTAAAAGAAGCAATAAGTAAAAAAAAGGGCTGGCACCAATCGACTCTACAGAGCATTAGCTTGCCACACACCCAACTATTCATTTTACAAACAAGTCATGGACAATTCTGCGCTTAAACAATATCTTGAAAGCCATCGTCGCGCTGTACAACTCAAACAACTCGACATTTTAAAAGAGATAGACACGATTTGCCAACGTAATCACATTGACTATTGGTTAGATGGTGGCACTATTTTAGGTGCCGTACGCCATGGAGGTTTTATCCCTTGGGACGACGACATTGATATTGCAATGCGACTGGAAGACTTGCCACGCTTTGTGAAAGCAGCACGTTGCGAATTGCCCGAACATCTCTATATTCAAACTCCCGATACCGACCCTAACGTGCGTTTGCCTATTTATAAGGTGCGCGATACGAACTCGTTCTTGGTGGAAGGAGGCGATGACTTTGCACGTGCTTATGGTAAGGGATTGTATGTTGACATTTTCCCCATGATTCCCTATCCAAGCTGCTCTAAAGCATTTATCAAACGCATTACTAAAGGTTATTGCCGCGCCAATGCCATTCTGAGCAGTCAACACTATTACTCGTGGCGCTCGTTTGCCGAATTCTTTTATTTTGGACTAAAACGCGCTTGCTGCAAATGGGTGTGGAACATAGCATGCTTGTTGAAGAATAAGGGAGAGTTTACGTCGAACACGCTCAACAACAATGGCTATGGCATTATGCACCGCACAGACAGCATTTTCCCTACGAATCGCATAAAGTTTGAAGACTGCATGTTCAATGGTCCTGCCAATCCCGATGCTTACCTCACCGATCTGTATCGTAACTACATGCAACTACCCCCCGAGGACAAACGCGGTGGACACGCTGTGTTCTATGCAGAAAGTTTGAAATGATCTTTAAGCTAATACACCTATATATATATGGATATATCTGTTCTCATCCTATTCTTCAACCGCCCCGAAGTGTTGAAGCCTGTGTTCGACGAAGTGCGAAAGGCACAACCAGCACGTCTATTCCTCTATCAAGACGGACCTCGAGGTGAACGCGACATACCAGGCATTGAGGCTTGCCGCAAAATTGTGGAACAAATAGATTGGCCTTGCGAGGTACACCGCATGTTTCAAGAAAAAAACTATGGCTGTGACCCCTCTGAGTTTATCTCACAACGCTGGGCGTTTTCGCAAGTTGACAAGTGTATTGTGCTTGAAGATGATGACGTGCCTACGCAGTCGTTCTTCCGTTTCTGCAAGGAGATGCTCGACCGCTATGAAAACGACGACCGCATTGGCATGATACAAGGTTGTAACTTTGAAGAGCGAACCGATGATGCTGATGATGCCGACTACTTTTTTAGCACAAACTTCTGCATTTCGGGATGGGCTTCATGGAGCCGCGTCATTAACCAATGGGATGAGCACTACACTTGGCTTGACGAACCGCGCACGGTTGAACGCTTAGAACAGTTGATTGAGGAACGTAAATTGCGCGACGATTTCTTACCTATGGCTCGCGCACACAAAGCAAGCGGAAAGGCTTATTACGAAACTATCTTCATGGCGCACTTATTGCTCAATTCACAGTTGGCTATTGTGCCGCGCCTGAACTTGATTAACAACATTGGGGTAATGGAAGATTCGGTTCACTTCTCGGGCGGTGTGCAATTATTGCCCTCGGGCTATCGTCGATTCTTCACCATGAAACGCTATGACTTAAACTTTCCCTTGCGCCATCCTAAACACATTTTGGAACACGTGCGCCATCGACAACGCGTTTATCGCATCGCTGGGTGGCGTCATCCTTGGATTAAAGTGTGGCGATCGTTCGAGGAACTTTATCTCAATATGCGCCACGGACAATGGAAGGCTATTTTTAAGGCTATTAAAAAGCGTATAGGCATTTTGCTTCACGGAAAAAAATTCCATTGATTTTTTAAACTCCATCATATGCTAAGGCTTCAACAGCTAACTACTGGCTACGGCAAAAAAGTGGTGAGCAGCCAACTCTGTGCCACCCTACCTACAGCATCACTCACGGTGCTGATGGGCACGAACGGAGCGGGCAAAAGCACGTTGCTACGCACTTTGGCTGGATTTATTAGTCCGCTAAACGGAAACATTCTGTATGGCACAAAAGACATTACGAACCTCAACCCACGCGAATTAGCTAAAACTCTAAGTGTGGTATTAACCTTCCGTCCTGAAGCCGACGCACTGACAGCAAAGCAGGTTGTTGAAATGGGACGTATGCCTTATGCCCAATTCTTTACACGTAACACTGCTGCCGACACACAAGCCGTTGAACAGGCGTTGCAACTCACACAAACACAAGGCTTGGCACACCGATATGTAAACACTTTGAGCGATGGCGAACGACAACGGGTGTTCATTGCCAAAGCCTTGGCACAAGACACGCCCATCATCTTACTGGATGAGCCTACGGCTTTTCTCGATTTCCCCACAAAAGTTCACACACTAAAATTACTCAGCTATTTGGCGCATTCCAAGGGAAAAAGCATTCTTCTATCTACCCACGATGTGGAACTTGCCCTACGCTTTGCCGACAATTTGTGGCTACTCAACTCGAGCGGAATTGTGAGCGGCACACCTTCTCTACTCTCAAGCGAGGGTGCTATTGCACAATTCTTTGCACGCGACGGATTACACTATAATCATAGCCAAATGCGTTTTGAATTTTAAGATAACTCAATAAAGACAATGATAGTCTGCATTGCAGAAAAACCCAGCGTGGCACGCGATATTGCCAATATACTTGGAGCCACGCAGCAACATCAAGGATATCTTGAAGGAAACGGTTATCAAGTGACTTGGACCTTCGGTCATCTTTGCGAACTTAAATACCCCGAGGACTACACGCCTTTATGGAAACGGTGGAGCCTCGGGGCTTTGCCCATGATGCCTCCCCGCTTTGGCATCCGTTTGAAAAACGACCAAGGTGTGCAAAACCAATTTGCAATCATCGAGAAACTCATGCAAAAGGCTGAACGCATCATCAACTGTGGTGATGCCGGACAAGAGGGTGAACTCATTCAGCGATGGGTTATGCAAAAGGCGGGAGCTACATGCCCCGTTGACCGTTTATGGATTTCATCACTTACTGAAGAGAGCATACGCGAGGGCTTTTCCACCCTTAAGCCTCAGGATGACTACAAGTCGCTCTACGAAGCTGGGCTTTGTCGCGCCATTGGCGATTGGCTATTGGGCATGAATGCTACACGACTCTACACCATTAAGTATGGTGGCGGATATGGAGCACCACCCCTTTCTATCGGTCGTGTGCAAACTCCCACATTGGCACTGATTGTACGTCGACAACTTGAAATTGAAAACTTTAAGCCCGAACCCTATTGGGTGCTCACCACCCAATATCGCGATGTGACATTCAACGCCATTATGGCTGACCCCAACGAAGACGAAGAGGGAACAACTGAAGGCGAAACTGCCGACAAAAAGAAGACTGCCGCACCCACACGACGTGGTTATACCACGGAAGAAGAAGGACGTGCTGCACTTGAAAAAATTAAGAATGAGCCTTTTGTGGTAAACTCCGTAGAAAAGAAGCGTGGTACCGAACAACCGCCTCGCCTCTTCGACCTTACCTCACTACAGGTGGATTGCAACAAAAAGTTTGGCTACTCTGCCGACCAAACCTTGCAACTCATACAAGCTCTCTACGAAAAAAAGGTGACTACCTATCCGCGTGTTGACACCACCTATTTATCCGATGACATTTACCCTAAATGTAAGAACATTCTTAATGGCGTAAGTGGTCAATATGGTGAATTACTCGCGCCCTTACGCGGGGCTCAATTACTGAAGCGCAAAAAAGTGTTCGACACTTCAAAGGTTACTGATCACCACGCCATTATTCCCACAGGAGTTGCAGCCAACAACCTCACCGACATGGAGCGCAACGTCTACGACCTTGTGGTACGTCGCTTCATCATGGTGTTCTATCCCGACTGTAAATTTGCCACAACTACCGTACAAGGACAAGCTGCCGACGTGCAGTTTAAAACCTCAGGCAAAGTTATTCTTGAACCAGGTTGGAGAGCTGTACCATCTTCGGCTGCTAAAATCACTACTACTGCTGTTGATGAAGACGAAAAGAAAGATGATGCCGAACGCACCTTGCCCGACTTCATTAAGGGCGAAAGCGGACCGCACATCCCCGACTTGGCACAAAAAATGACGCAACCTCCTAAATATTACACCGAAGCAACCCTGCTGCGGGCTATGGAAACTGCAGGCAAAACAGTGGACAACGAAGAACTGCGCGATGCTATGAAGGAAAATGGCATTGGACGTCCGTCTACGCGTGCAGCTATCATCGAAACACTCTTTCGCAGACAATACATTCGCCGACAACGCAAAACAATTTTAGCCACTCCAACAGGCATTGAACTCATATCGCTCATCAAAGAAGAACTCTTAAAAAGTGCCGAACTCACTGGCTTGTGGGAGAAGAAATTGCGTCAAATTGAACACCACGAATATAGTGCGACTCAATTTATCAGCGAGCTCAAAGTGATGGTTACAGACATTGTAAAACAAGTGCTGCAAGACAACAGCAATCGACACGTCACACAGCAAGCCCCCACTGCACCACTCAAAATTAAAGCTTTAGCCGATGCCGCTGACGCTAAAGCTAAAGCCGAAGCCAACGCAAAGAAACAAACTGAAGCCAAGCCACGCAAACGCATCATTCGCGCAGGCAGCATCTGCCCTAAGTGTGGACAAGGCAAAGTTATTAAAGGTAACACTGCCTATGGTTGCTCACGTTGGAAAGAGGGATGTGATTGGCGCAAGCCATTTAAATAATTCGCGGGTAGGGGATACTAAAAATTCTGACTTTTAAATTCTAATAAGGGCAGTGGCGGAAGTAGACCAGGAGGAAGACCTTGGTAAATCCCTTATTATATATATGTGTAATTGCCCAACCAATAAGGCGCAGCAATTACACATTCTTTTTTCTCTGTTTTGTCACCACATCGTTGTAAAACTGCCACAAAGCACAAGATGTACAACAGGTGTAAAAAAATAAAACTCGTAGAAACGGTTTTTGAGAAATGCGCGGTGGGCAAACAAACTTTTTTTCGTACTTTTGCGCGTGCTTACGCAAACGCAAGTAATCGCCCCACATGAAATATTCTGAATAGAAACGAGGTCTTATACGAAACAGATTTATGCGCACATATTGGAATTATAACAAAAAGCTGCAAACCATCGATGAATGGGCACCCGATTGCTGGGTACAAGTTACTTGTCCCACTCCCGAGGACGAGGATTTTTTGATTAACGACCTTAAAATTCCCGACTATTTTTTAGATGACATTCGAGATAAAGACGAACGCTCACGTTATGAATATGACGAGGGGTGGTCGCTCATCATCTTGCGCATACCTTATGTAAAAGAAGTAGCCTCGCGCACTCCCCACACCACCATCCCTATGGGTATAATTCTGAACAAAGGCATTTGCGTAACTGTGTGCAACTACGAAACCAACATGATGATTGACTTCGTGTCGTACCAACAAAAGCGCAACCAAGGCTTCACCGACTCTGTCGACTTGGTGTTCAGACTCTTCCTTTCGTCAGCTGTGTGGTACCTAAAACGACTCAAGCAAATCAACATTTTGCTTGAAGAAGCTAAACGCAATCTCGACCGCCAAATTGACAATGAAGACCTGATAGGACTATCGCGTTTGCAAGACAGCCTCACATACTTCATCACCTCAATTCGTGGCAACGAGACCTTGCTTTCTAAACTAAAGTTTAAGCTCCCCGTCGATGAATTGGACGCAGACCTCATTGAGGATGTGACCATTGAGATGAATCAGGCACGCGAAACAACCAACATCTACACCAACATCCTCGACTCAACAATGGAAACCTACGCCAGCATTATTAACAACAACATGGCAGGCGTGATGAAACAAATGACCTCCGTTTCCATCATCTTGATGTTTCCCACACTTATAGCCAGTATCTTTGGTATGAACCTCATCAATGGCATGGAAGCAGTGTGGTGGGGATTTCCCGTGGTAATTATTGCCTCAATCGTTGTAACTGGCATCTTCTATGGTCTCTTCCGTTGGAAGGCATGGATATAAGTAGGTATTCAAAATAATTTCGAACACCTACTTTAAAAGCGCAAAAAGCACACTTATCCCACCAAACACACCATTTTACACAAATTGCACAAAAGTTTTAACAAAAAAGTTTGGCTACTCAACTAATATTGTGCAAATTTGCGGTCTAACTATGCGCTATAAATGCGCTATAAAACTTACACGAACGATCCTATCCTAACTTATTATGGACGAAATTAAAAACACTGCTGAAGCAGAAGAACAGAAGGTAAATGCCGCAGAGGCTGCTTCAGTTGAGAACAATGTGGAAAACGCTGCCCCTGCAGCCGAAGCCAACGAAACAGAAAACACTGACAACGCCAAGCAAGCCAATCCCACCACCAAGGCTGAAGTGATTGAACGCTTGAAGGAAATTGTATATAATGGCGGGAACGTGGAACGCACAGAGCTGGACCACCTAAAAATGCTTTATTATCGTTTTCACAATGCCGACGTTACCGCTGCACGCGACAAATTTGTGGAAGAAGGCGGTAAGGCTGAGGACTTTATGCCCGCTCCCGACACCGACGAAGAAAACTTTAAGGCACAGCTCTCGCTCATTCGCGAACTCCGCAACAAAGCAGCCGAAGAGGCTGAAAAAGAGAAGCAGAACAACCTAAAGCGTAAGCAAGAGATTATTGAACGCATCAAAGAACTTGCCGCTACCCCCGAGGATGCCGACAAAGGCTATAACGAGGTAAAGGAATTGCAGGCTGAATGGAAAGAAATTAAGCTTGTTCCCGCTGAAAATGCTACCGAACTTTGGAAGAACTATCAGCTCTACACCGAGCAGTTCTACGACCAATTGCGTTTAAACCACGAAATGCGTGCTTACGACTTCAAGAAGAATCTTGAAATTAAGACCCATCTTTGTGAAGCTGCCGAGAAATTGGCTGACGTTGAGGACGTAATTTCTGCCTTCCACCAGTTGCAAAAGTTGCACCAAGAATATCGCGAAACAGGTCCTGTAGCCAAGGAACTTCGCGACGAAATTTGGAAGCGATTCAAAGATGCCTCAACCCTCATCAATAAGCGTCACCAAGACCACTTTGAAGCCATCAAAGCTCAAGAGGAAGAGAACCTGCAAAAGAAAACAGAGCTTTGCCAGAAGGTTGAAGCTTTAGTTTTCGACGATTTAAAGACCTACGCTCAGTGGGAAGAAATGACCAAACAGGTACTTGCAATGCAAGCCGAATGGAAAACTATTGGCTTCACACCGCGCAAGGTCAACAACGAAATTTTTGAGCGTTTCCGCATGGCTTGCGACCGATTCTTCCAAGCCAAGACTGCTTACTTCAAGGCAAACCGCGAGAAACTCAATGCAAACCTCACTGCCAAGAATGCGCTCATTGAAAAGGCTGAAGCCTTGAAAGACAGCACTGATTGGGGAGCTACTACAAACAAACTCGTTGAATTGCAAAAAGAGTGGAAAACCATCGGTCCCGTAGCTCATAAGGTGTCTGATGCGGTTTGGAAGCGCTTTAACGATGCTTGCAACTACTTCTTCGAGAAAAAGAACGAAGCTACCGCTGGACAACGCAAAGAAGAAGAAGCCAACTTGGAACTCAAGAAAAACGTGATTGCTGAACTCGAGAAGTTGGTAGAAAACGCTGGCGAAAACCTCTTGCAGAGTGTTCGCGACTTGCAGGCTCGTTGGAACGAGATTGGTCATGTACCTTACAGCAAGAAGGAAAAAATGTATCGTCGCTACCGCGAACTCTGCGACAAAATCTATGGCACACTCCACGAAAATGCTGGTAAGCGTCGCATGGAGAACTTCCGCAAAAATGTTGCTGAAAAGGGAGGTTCAGAACTCACACGCGAGCGCAACCGCTTGCAAGGTGCTTTTGATGCCAAGAAGCAAGAAATTCAGACCTACGAAACCAACATCACCTTCTTCCGCTCAAGTTCAAAGAAAGGCAACTCACTCGTAGCCGACATCGAAAAGAAGGTTGAACGCCTGAAGGAAGAATTGCAAGAAATTAGCCAGAAAATCAAAGCCGTTTCTGAAAAGATAAAGGCTGAGAAGGAAGCATAAACATCCCCCATACATCCTAAAAAAGGATATGAAACAGAATTATTCCGTTTCATATCCTTTTTTTGTATACAAGTAGATTTCAAAAAAACACTAAATCATTTTAGCGTCTTTATCCTCTTTGCTTTTAACCATCTGCATCAATTTGTTGTCCACATAATTTTGAAGTTCGGGAGCGTTCACAATCTTCACATCATTATACAACCCCAAAATAAAACGGGCAACACCCTCGTAACCACAAACATAAGTTTCGAGCAACTGATAGTTACCACCCTCTTCAAGCGACAGTTCACGCTGTGCATCAGGATAAGAGCGAAGCAACCAGGCAGTAGCCTCCCTTGTGAGCAACAATGACACAGGAGTGCGCTGCTCGCCCGAACAACCAAAGAGGTCCGTATAGCAAGGCACATGTTCATTTTTATTCGACCACAAAAGGTCGAAAGGCTCTACACTTTCCACATGGTCCAACTTGAACGTGCGGTTCGTCTTACTTGTAAGGTCAAAACAGCGCACCTCATTCGTTGTAGCCATAAAGATGTAAGGCTCAACAATATAGTTGTTAACAGACTGATTATTCTCGTCACGATAATTCTTAAACAACGCCACACGCTCCTCGCGGATGCAACGATAAACCTGGCAAAGATTAAATGCCATGAGGTTATTCACGCCATGTCGCGACAGCGCCTCAATGTCATAAAGATGCGCCATTTTATCGCGCAAGCGTCGCATCTCGGGCGAGTTATCGTAGATAGAGTTAATAGAACGGGCAATGGTAAGCGCCTCCTCTTCAGTAAACTGCAAACCCTTTACCAAATCCTGTAAAAAAGCCGACTCATGATCAATGCGATAAATTTGACCTTCTTTTTTAACAATAAAGCCCATATTCCTAAACGCATCTACATATCGGTAAATCGAACGACGACTTATGCCAATCTGCGCACTCACTTCGTCAATCGTCAACCTACGATTTTGTGTGAGTATAAGCATCAAGCGCAACTGGCGTGCTAACTTTTCAAGTTCCATTATTTTTTTCTCGTTTTTTAGGACAGTTTCAACCAACTTGCCTAAGCCTACTAAATTTACTACAGACTTTACATAGCCTTTTTATACTATCCCATATTCATGCTTTATTTCAAGTTGCGAAATTACTAACTTTTTCGAACATAGACCACCCTATTCAGCATGCTGATAGTAAAAAAAATACCATTTTATCTTATAGAAAGACAAATCCCGTGCTTATGTTTCTAAAATGTTGTACTTTAGCCTACAATTAACATCTAAAATCAATCTGAATACAATACATGAGCGCTGCCTTAAAAAACATATTATTTCTAATCGCTTCAACCCTCATAGGTGTAGCCTTAATGTACGGCGTATACCGAGGCTTTGACTTTTCAACCTTAGGAACCTTTTTTACAAAGCGTTCCAACTACGTATGGGTTGTAGCGGCATTAGCCATTGGCATTTTAGCCAATGTTTTTCGTTCGCTACGTTGGCACATGTTGCTCGATGCAGCGCACATCCAAACCACCCGTCGCAGAGCCATCGAACTTATGTTCATATCCTATCTCATCAACAGCGTAACCCCTCGTTTAGGCGAGCTCACCCGTTCTTTACTCGTAAAGCGTGGCGATGCCCAAGTGTCAACACGCGCCTTTGGCACCGTGGTCATCGAAAAAGCAGCCGACATTATTTGTCTACTACTCGTCGTAGGACTCACCATTACCTTGCGTTGGCACAACACCATGTCATTGGTACACAACCTAACCGAAGGCTTAACCTGGATGGTACCCAACTACGGCTTCTACATAGCAATAGGTTGTGGAATTTGTTTACTCGTTGGCATAACATTTAAACTATGGTGGAAACATGTGCACAACTTTATGCAAAACCTTTGGGTTGGCATCAGTGCCGTGGCACACCTAAAGAGCCCATTGAGTTTTTCAGCCCTGTGTTTAGCCATTTGGACCTGTAACTTTCTACAACTCTACCTATTGGTACCCTGCTTTTGCGAAATGACAGACATTGGTTTAGCCGATACCCTACACGTATTTGCCGCAACCAGTGTAGGCGTACTCCTCCCCACCCCAGCAGGAGCAGGTCCATGGCACTTTGCCATTGTTAAGACCCTCACCTCGGTCTACGGCATTGCCAAAAGTGTTGCACAATCCTATGCTCTTATCACCCACGGACTAAAAACCATGCTTGTTATGCTACTCGGCATACTTGGCTACGCCAGCTATTACCGCGAAGTTTGGCTGTGGATGAAACAAGCAATAAGCAATAAGTAATAAGTATTAAGTATTACATTCTATTGAGGGTTTCATGCGCTAGCCCAACCCCAAAAGGGCAAATCTGGATTAAGTAATAAGTATTAAGTATTACATTCTATTGAGGGTTTCATGCGTCAGCCCAACCCCAAAAGGGCAAACCTGGATTAAGTAATAAGTATTACGTTCTATTGAGGTTCTCATGCGCTATTAAATAAGGAGTCCCCCTCTCAAGTTCTTCCATCCCCCCAAAAATAATCGTAAGATGAAAAAGATATTATCCTTAATGATATGGCTCGTGCTTGCAGCCAGTGCATCAGCTCAAAGCTACAACAGTTTGTGGAAACAAGTGCAAACAGATGCCGAAAACGATTTACCCCAATCAGCCATCAAGAGCATACAACGCATTTACAACAAAGCACTCGATGAGAAGAATGAGGCGCAAATGCTGCGCTCCATGCTCATGTTGCGCACTTATGGCTACGAAATTTCGCCCGATACAGCACAAGTTTATACCAACCGCATAGAGGCATTGCTAAAAACCGAAACGCGCCCCGTCATGCAAGCACTGCTACATGCAGCCTTGGCGCAATGCTACGCCAAGCGCAACTTCAGCGACGACAACCTTACAGCAAACGAAAAGCGTCAAAAAGCAGATGCACATTTCAAAGCCTCAATAACCCAGCCCGAAGTCTTGGCAAACTGTCAAACCGACACCTATAAGCCCCTCTTTACCTTAGGTGCAGCCAGTGCATACTTTCACAACGATTTATTACAAATTCTGCTCGACAGCTACATCAACCAAGGCAATCTCACACCACGCGAAAAAACGGATTTACTCCAACGCATGGCAGATTTTTACAAGCAACGTAAGCAATATGATGCAGCTGCATGGCTCGACCTACGTGCCGTTGAAGCACAATACGGTGCATCCTTTCACATCAAAGGTCGCATTGAAGACCATGCAAAATACAAAAGTCTAATAGCCCTAACACAAACCTACGGCAACACCCAAATCGTGGTTGAAGTTTACAATGCTATTACCCAACTCTATCAACATTACACCCCCACCTCAGTCGCTGCAGCACACAACGACAGTGTGCTTTATGCTTGGGCCGAAAAGGGGAGCAAACGCTTCAGCGAACAATCAGGCAACACACTGCGCAACTTCATGCTACAACTCACACAGCCCGCAGCAATAGTTCACGACATCGACAACTGCGCATATCCTGGCAGCACACACACGCTAACCTATCAGCTACGCAATCTTCAATCAGCCGAACTAAGAGTTGTGCGCCTTTTCAACTCGCAAGTGCAATTACAATCATACAACAGCAGCAAACTTAAAGATTTGGCTAAAAAACAAAAGCCCCTTAGCACTCTCCCACTCACTGCATTACAAAACACCCCTGCCTACGCATGGAACAAAGGTGAAACCACATTCCAAGTTCCCAACCTTCCAGGCATCTATTATGTTGAAATTCTGCACAAAGGCAAACACCTAGCAGGACAAACCTTAACAGTAACTGCGCTAACAGCCCTAAAATTTGCTACCCCGAACGGCAACAATCGCATAACAGTGGTTGACACACGCAGCGGAAAACCCGTGATTGGCGCAAAAGTCATTGCCTATAAACTATCGAATAACAATAAATACGTACGTCAAAAAACATACCCAACCGACCCACAAGGCACAGTCTTTCTGAAAACAGAAGGACGCGACCCTTATGCCTATGCCCTTTCCTACAATCACGATGAATCTGCCAATTTGTTCTACCTCTCCGATTTAGCTTATTGGGAAAACGCCTCCAACCAAACCCAAACCATCGTGCAGCTTTACACCGACCGCGCCATCTACCGTCCAGGGCAACAAGTGCAATTTTCGGGCATAGCCTTCAGCCGTCAATCCGACAACTACCAAGTAGTACCCCATTTCGAAGCTACCGTGAAACTCTACAACGTCAATGGCAAGGAGACAGACGCCCTCATGCTACGCACCGACTCCATGGGCACATTTAGTGGCAGTTTCACTTTACCCACACAATGCCTTCCAGGTCAATTCCGTCTGTCGCTCAACCAAGGCAGTATCAACGCCACCACCTATATTCGGGCTGAAGCATACAAACGTCCCACATTCACCGCCACAACCCAGCCCCTAAAAACAGCCTACGCATTAGGCGACACCCTACAAGTAACAGGCAAAGCCCAAACTTACAGCGGCATCCCCGTGAGCCATGCACGTGTGCAATATCAAGTCAACCGCTCAGCGTGGTTCTTTTGGAATGACGAAGACTTCGAACCTCAGTCAGGCGAAACAACCACCAATGCCGAAGGTAGCTTTACACTCCCCATTTGGCTTGCCCCAACCACTCAGGCAGAAAACTCTCTCCGTTACAATCGTTACACCTACACCGTGAGCTACACCGTGACTGCTGAAAATGGCGAAACCACTCAAGGTTCCACCGCCCTAAGCGTAGCCACACGTCCCACCTGGCTCAGTGCGCAAGTGCCAACAACCATCTGCCGCAGTCAACACACACCACTGCCCAGCTTCTGCATCCAACAACTCAATGCTCAAGGCGAAACCATGGCAGCCCATGGCACATACACCTTGCTGTGCAACAACAAACCTTGCGCACAAGGCACATTCGTTAGCGGCAAGCCCTTTGTTGTAAATGCACTCGCCAACTTAGCTTCAGGAAAATACAAATTACTTTATAGCACCCCCGAGGCAGACGAATCATCGGTAGAGTTTTTGCTATTCTCAGACACTGACACCCAACCAGCCGACCGCGAAAATCCTCTATTCTTCTACTCCAACAAGAACCAAGCTGGCGACAGTGCCACAATTTTGTTTGGATCCCCTTGCAACGATGCCACACTCTTCCTCGACGTGGTCGCAGGCAAAAACGTAATTGAGAGCCGACGCATTGCACTACACAACGAGTTGCAGAGCCTGCACTTTGCTTACAAAGCAGCCTATGGCGATGGAGCAACCCTCTATTTAGCCCTGTTGCGCAATGGCAAACTCCACACCCAACAAGTGCGTGTAACAAAACCTGTGCCCAACAAGCAACTACAAGTTAAGTGGAAATCCTTCCGTTCGCGTCTCACCCCGGGGCAACAAGAGCAATGGGTGCTGCAAGTAACCCAACCCAACGGTTCGCCCGCTGATGCCCAAATCATGGCATGCCTTTACGACGCTTCGCTCGATGCTTTAGCCCCCAATTATTGGCCCGACTATGCCGTTACCTTTCCCCGCCACCTCAGTTACGCTTCATGCACCAGTAATTGGCAAACCAGCCAAAGTTCCCTGTTCGCACACCTGCCCATCCATTGGCTCAACCCCCATGCGCTCACCTTTAGTCAGTGGGACGAAGCCCTCTTCAACTACACCCCCTTCCCTGGCGTAATAGCCTATGGCAAGGGCAAAGTACTGCGCAAATATGCCCAACGCAGCCAAGTAGTCTACAACATGGCAGCTCCCCAAACCGCCTTGACAGCGAAAGCCGATTTGTACGAAGCAAGCTCAACTAAAGCCCTCAATAGCCCCGCTGATGCTGGCAACGCCCCCACAAGCACCATCAGCCCTCGCACCCATTTTGCCGAAACCGCCTTCTTCCGTCCAGCCCTCCGCACCAATGCCCAAGGCGAAGCCACCCTCACCTTCACCCTACCCCAAAGCATGACACAATGGAATTTCCGCGCATTGGCTCACACCCCACACATGGATTATGGACGCATCGACACAACCCTTGTGGCACGCAAAGAATTTATGGTTGAACCAGCCTTGCCTCGATTTTTGCGCAAAGGCGACAAAACCGACCTCCCCATAAAGGTCACCAACCTCTCTGGCAAAACCATCTGTGCCCAGTTGCAACTCACACTTACCGACGCTAGCAACCAAGCCTCTCCCTATCAGGCGCAGCAAACCATCAGTTTGGCACCAGGCACCTCAAAAGTCTACACCTTTACCTACAACGCCACACAAGCTGCAGACATGTTCGTGTGCCGCACCATAGCACAAGGCAGTGGCTACAGCGATGGTGAGGAACACTACCTCCCCATCCTTACCACCGATGTCGAAGTAACGCGCACCCTTCCCTTCTCACTAACCCAAAAAGGCATCTACACGTTGCGCACCGACACCTTATTCCATGCCCCCCATGCCACACACCGCAGTTTAGCAGTCGAAATTTCAAGCAACCCCACTTGGTATGCCGTCACCGCCCTACCCGCCCTGTCCACCCAAGTCAACTGCCTCAATGCCCAAGAGTGGGCCACCCATCTTTACGCCCTTAACATGGCACAACACATAGCCAATGCCTATCCCGAAATCAAGCAAATGGTAGATAAGAAGGAGGCTCCCCAGAGCGAGGCAGAACAGCTCACCGCACTGCAATTACAGCGTCTAACAGATGCCACCCCTTGGCTGCAACAAGCCACTACTCAACAAAACCGTGTCAACGCATTGCGCCAACTCTTCAACGAAGAGGTCTCTGCAGCCCTACTCTACACCGCCATCGACCACCTCCAAGCCTTGCAACAACCCAACGGTTCGTTTAGTTGGTATCCTGGCATGCCTGGCAATGCCCTAACAACCCTTGAGGTTGCCACACTCTTGGCACGTAGCCAACAAGTCACCGCGCGTGCCACGCCCCAAACCACACACATGCTTCATGCAGCATTTCAGTTTGTGCAACACCACATCCGCGAATATGTCGCGCAACTAAAACACAACGAAAAAGAGGTAGGTCACCGCCTACTACCCTCAGAGTTTGCCTTGCGCTACCTTTACTTACGCACCTTGTTAAACAAGCAGCCCGATGCCGATGCCAACTTCCTGCTCGATCGTGCCGAAGCCCTTCGCCACAACCTCACCCTCTATGGCAAAGCCCTTACTGCCATCACACTTGCTAAAGCAGGACGCACCGCACCCTCCGAGCTTGCCCTAAAGAGTTTGTTAGAGCACACCACAACCCAGCCCGAAATGGGTCGTTACTTCGATGCTCCACGTGCCGAATGGTCATGGAACGCTTATCGCATCCCCACGCAATGCGCCACCATCGAAGCGCTACAACTCTTTGGCAAACACACCGAAGCCAACGAAATGTGCTTGTGGCTAATGCAAGCCAAACGCACACAGATGTGGGAGACCTCGCGTGCCACAACCGATGCGGTTTACATTCTCCTCACCCAGGCTGCCACCGCGCACGCTCCGCTCATGCCTATCGGGGAGCAAACACCCATTGATTTTACCTTGCTCCACCACAACAAACGTGTGACAAGCCCTCAACCCGTATCTTCACAGCGTGTTGCCACCATGGGCTACGTTTATCAAACCTTCACCCATGCCCCAGCTGTTAATGCCACCGCCGTCACGTTGCACAAACACACCAACGGACTGTCGTGGGGAAGTGTCTACGCCACCTATAGTGTGCCAGCTTCGCAAGTGTCAACACAAGGAAAGGGTTTGCAACTCTCACGCCGCTTCGAGGTGAAACAAGGCAACACCTGGAAACCTCTAACACCAAACACCTTGTTGCAAAAGGGCGACCACGTACGGCAGATTTTTAAATTAACAGCCAACCGCGACTACGATTTCATATCACTCCATGCAGCTCGTCCCGCTTGCTTTGCTCCTGCTCAACCGCTTTCGGGCTATGCCTGGAACACAGATTTGGCTGCTTATCGTGCCGTTCACGACAGCTCTACCGACTATTTCATTGAACGCATTAGCAAAGGCACACACCAATTCTCCGAAGAACTCTTTGTTGACCGCACAGGCACTTTCACCACAGGCATTTCAAGCATCTCGTGCGTATATGCTCCCGAGTTCTGCGGAACAACAGAAGAAAAAGTAATAAGTATTAAGTAATAAGTATTAAGTGACGGTTAAAAAATAACTTGGTATATTTTTGTGTCCCTTTTATAAAGCAACACATGGTTAAAGGTCATAAATTGCCATAGAATAGATGAGATATAATTTCCATGCAATCTGTCTCCAAAAAGTCTATTGATTAACTCGACCAAGTTAATTGATTAACTTTGCCTTTTATATTGATTAACTCGTACATGTTAATCGATAGACTCGATAAGAGTATATTGAATACAGATTTTGCTGATTGGACTGATTTCCTTCTTTTCGGATTGAAAGGGGTGAAAAGTAGGATGTTTTCTTGAAGAATGTAAGGTCTTTATAGAAGTCGTCTAAATTCTTCCAGAAGTATGTCGTTTGGTGCAAATCTGCTTAGTATTTCGTACCAAGTTGTTTTTTTACTGTTACTAAGTATTACAAACTATGTGGTAACGCTGACAATGCGCCCTGAAAGGGCAAATTGTGCATAGCACGGGGCAAGCGAAGCGACACCCTGGGTCAAAGCACGTTAGTTAGTGACGCCTTGTAAGGGCAGAAGCCTTATTTTTGCATATTACTTAAAACTAAAAAAATCCCGTTTACCTTTTGTGGGCAAACGGGATTTTTATTTTATTGGGTTTCTAAACTTAGAACATCTTTTCAGGATACTGACCATCGTCAGCAAGCTTTTGGAACTTTTCAACAACCCCAGGACGATCCTCAGGATAAGTTACACCAAACCACTTCGAAGTTGTATCGAGCACTTCGCAAGTAGCTTGACCCGTCTTAATCAAGTGGTCAACCATCAAGGGGATGAAAAATTCGCTCTTCAAGTTCTCCATATTCTTCGGATCGCTCAAGAAGGTCTTAAAGTATGCATCGCTGTGCTTAAAGTAATCGGGAGTGAAGCCCCAGAAGTTCATTGAGACAGGCGTATTGTCAGAAATAGCCACCCATTCGTCGTTATCGTCAAGATACTTCACAACCCCATCAAAGCGCTGAATCTTTGTGCGCTCAACCACCGAAGTCAAGTGGTGCTGGTCGTCGTTTTCGCAAACGCCACGGCTAACCGTACCGCTATCCGAGAGGGTGTTGCCTACACGGAAACCAACCATAGCATACTTACCCGTGCTACCTTCGGGGAGTTCAGAGAGCCACTTACCCATTACCTGGAAGGCATCGCGGTCATAAAAGTCATCGCAGTTCAACACAGCGAAAGGCTCGTTAATAACGCTTTCACCCATCATGAGTGCGTGGTTAGTACCCCAAGGCTTTGTGCGACCTTCGGGACAGGTGAAACCTTCGGGCAGTGCGTTCAAGTCCTGAAACACAAGTTCGCAAGGAATGTGGCCTTCATACTTCGAGAGCACAATGCGACGGAAGTCTTCTTCAAAATCCTTACGGATAACAAAAACCAACTTGCCGAAGCCAGCCTTAATGGCATCGTAGATTGAATAATCCATGATGGTTTCGCCGTGAGGGCCAAGCTCATCAAGCTGTTTCAAACCGCCGTAGCGGCTACCCATTCCTGCTGCGAGGAGAAAAAGAGTAGGTTTCATTTGCTAATAAATAAAATATATATGAATGTTTGTTTTGAAAATTTGTTTTTTAAATGCGCTGTATGTGACAACGCTGTATGCTGCTTTGCCACAAATACATTGCAAAAGTAGCAAAAAACTTGCTAACGAGCAAAGTTTTTTTACTGCATAATGCAACAACTTTTTTTATTTCTTCTGCCGTGCAACGGCTTTCAGCAAAAAACCTGCCTTAATCTTTAAGCGAATAGGTTACTGTGGTCACTACCCTAATTTTCTTTCTATAGGGCGTGTTCGAGTCGCGATCTTCAATAGAAAACTGCCCTTGGTCGGCATTCATAATTTTGTTAATTTTGCTCTTGCTGTTCTCAGCAAACTGTTCAGCCGTTTGTTGCGCGTTTTCTATAGCCTCTTGCATCATCTTCGGCTTCATTTTGCTAAAAGACACATACTCATACTTCACAGGGTTTTCGTAGCCACCGTCCACAATAGCTACCCCCTTTTGCAACAAATCACCTTGTCGCGAAATGATGTTGCGCACAAGCTGCACCTTGTTTGAGGTTACGGTGATAATCGACGTAATGTTATAACGATACGGATTGCGGTTGTCGCCATAGCGTTCAGCGTTCAAGTCAATCACCACAGGCGCATTCACGCTAATCTCACTCTCTTTCAGTCCGTTGTCCAACAAAAAACGTCTGATAGTTCGCGTTGTCTCATTTATTTTTTGGTAGAGTTCGGGCAAATCGTTGCCAATTTCCTTCGAGAGAATGGGCCAAGTCACTTTGTCGGCCTCCACCTCTCTTTCAGCCAAACCTTTCACCACAACCTTGCGGTCTTTGTTAGCCAAACTCTTAAGTCCTGAACTCACACAAAACCCAAGCACCACAATGCCAACGGCTAAAATCAGTGCTTGCTTCACACCCGTGCTAATGTTCATAATTTTTCCTCCATTTTTAGGGGTTATAGAATAATAATGTGTGCAAGTGTACGTTGTAGGTAGGGCTGTGATAGGCAATTTCCACTACAAATAAACACTACAAACAACCACTTACTTAGACAAAGGTAGGGAGAATAATAATATTGCGCAATTTTTTGGGGAAAGAAAAAATGAATTTTAGCCATCCCTTAAAGGAATAAAGAACTAATAGTCTGTAAAGTCTAAAATTAGTAAAGATCGTCCAGCATAGGCTGGACGACAAAGTAATATATATTAAAGTGCAAAGTATATTGATATAAATCGTCGTCCAGCATAGGCTGGACGGCAAAGTAATATATATTAAAAGGCAAAGTATGTTGACATAAATTGCCGTCCAGCAATAGGCTGGACGAGAGAGTAATACTACATTCTTTATATATACGCTTTAATATGATTGTATTGAAGCAAAGCTATTGTCAAAAAGAAAATACCCTCAAAAAACACCTCAAAATAGTTTTAGTTAACTCGCCAAATCGTTTTAGTTAACTCGCCAAATCGTTTTAACTAAAACGATTTAGCGGCGTAATACACAAAATTCATAATCTTAAAAAGAAGAAAATGGGTTGGCTGGTAGGTAGGGTGTTCAAAATCCGTAATTTTTTTCTGCATAAGAATTGAATGAAATATCAAGAAGTGTTACGCGCCAGCCTCATCCAGAATGGGGTGAGGCTGGCGCGTGAATTTTCGACCTATAGGTCTCATTTTCCGTGAGACTTTTTTCAAGTCAATCAAAATGCTTGTGCTGCGCAAGCCTCGGCACAGCGTTCTCCATCGATGGCTGCACTAACAATGCCACCTGCATAACCTGCTCCTTCGCCACACGGATAAAGATTGCGCACGGTGATGTGGCAAAGGGTGTCGGGATTTCGCAATATGCGTACGGGAGCCGAGGTTCGGGTTTCGGCTGCTATGAGCAGGGCTTCGTTGGTTAAAAAGCCTCGACTGCGACGCCCAAAGGCATTGAATCCCTCGATGAGACGGGTGGTGATGAAACGGGGCATCCAAAAATGTAGGGGCGATGATACTAAACCTGGGGTGTAGCTTGAACGGGGAAGATCGTAGCTCAGACGGCAGTTCACAAAGTCTGCCATGCGCTGCGCGGGAGCTGTTTGGCTGCGGTTGCCTTGTTGCCAACAGGCTTTTTCGAGTGCCTCTTGAAAGTACATCATGCGCAGAGGGTTGTTGGCATCGAAGATGTCGGGGTGCGTCTCTGCAAAGGCTCCATCTGCCATAGCCTCAGTGAGGAAGGGGGTTAACTCGCCATCTAAGTCCTCGGGGCGGGTTTCGACAACCATGCCCGAGTTGCTCCAAGCTGAATTGCGCGTGGAGGGACTCATGCCATTTACCACTAACTGCTGCGGTCCGCTGGCTGCCGGCACGACGATGCCTCCTGGACACATGCAGAAGCTGTAGACGCCACGACCGCCACTTTGTGCTACGTAACTGTATTCGGCTGCAGGCAAATATTTGCCTCGCCCTTGAGGGTTGTGATATTGTATTTGGTCGATGAGCTGCGCGGGGTGCTCAAGACGTACGCCCACGGCTATGCCTTTTTGCTGAAGGGTGATGCCTGAGGCGTGGAGGTGGCGATAGACATCGCGAGCTGAATGTCCGGTAGCTAATATGACGGGACCGTTAAAGACTTTGCCAGTGTTGCATGCCACGCCCTTTACAACTTCATTTTCAAGAATAATGCGATCGACACGGGTATTAAAATGTACTTCACCCCCACATTCTATAATTTTGTTACGCATGTTCTCGATAATGCGAGGTAAACGATCGGTTCCGATGTGGGGATGGGCATCAATACGAATATCGGTAGATGCACCAAACTGACAGAATACGCGCAATATTTTTTCTACATTACCACGTTTCTTTGAACGGGTATAGAGTTTGCCATCTGAGAAAGCACCTGCTCCACCTTCGCCAAAAGAATAGTTACTCTCGCCATTTACCTTATGTTCGCGCGAAATAAGGGCGATGTCTTTACGACGTTCGTGCACGTCTTTGCCTCGCTCTAACACCACAGGACGTTTGCCTAATTCAATAAGACGAAGTGCTGCAAAAAGTCCACCAGGACCTGCACCTACCACTATCACTCTTTCTGCACGACTTACATCATGATAGGCTACGGGTTCAAAATCGAGTTGGGGCGGCATTTTGTTAATATAAACCTCTGTGCTAAGGTTGACAAAGATGGTGCGTTGACGCGCATCTATGCTGCGTTTGCGAATGCGCAAGGCATTTATTGTGCGCACATCAATGTGCATTTCTTCAGCTATATAATGCTTTAAGCGCTCTTCGTTGTATGCCACGTCAGGTGTAACGCGCATGGTTATCATGCGACCCTCTTCATCGATGCTAAAAGTGTTAGTGGGCTGTTGAGGTGCTGCATTTTCACGCGGTTCTACACGAGGAGTGGTAGCTGTAAATGGACGTTGCCCCGGACGACGAGGTACGAACTTTTTGCTACTTGAATCATGACTCGAAAAAGACTTAAAGCTGTCTTTGTTACGAGTTTTATGTGCAGAGTTATTGCTACGATTATCGTTTGATTTCTTATAATTTTGAGAGCCTTGCGCTTTACCCTTGGTGTTAGGTCGCGCATTTCGTCCTCGGTTGTTGCTATTTTGCATAGGGAGGTGATGGGATAATGTATAATGAATAATGGGGGGCTAAGAAGCAGCAAAAGTCTTCTTAATTTAACTATTTCCAGGTCTGTTCAAAATCGCGAATACATTGTGCTAATGCCTCTACACCCGCTATAGGCATGGCATTGTAGCACGATGCACGGAAACCACCCACCGAACGATGTCCTTTAATGGCATAGATGCCACGGTCGAGTGCAAATTGTGTAAAATGGTCTTCAAGATGTTGATAGCCCTCATTAAGCACAAAGCATATATTCATAAGCGAACGGTCAGCACGTTGGGCTGTGCCATGAAAGATGTGACTCGCATCGATGGCTGCATAGAGCAATTGGGCACGCTCTTTGGCACGACGTTCCATCTCGCACACTCCCCCTTGTGCCTTTATCCACCGCAGGGTTTGCAAGGCGGTGTATATGGGGAGCATGGGGGGTGTGTTATACATGCCCTCGTGCTGAATGTGTGTGGCATAGCTAAGCATAGCAGGCAAGGGACGTGGGGTGGGTGTTACAGCTTCGTTACGCACAATAACAAATGTTACACCTGCCATGGAGAGATTTTTTTGTGCTCCACCATAAATAAGGTCGTAACGACTTACATCGATGGGACGTGTGAGTATATCGCTCGACATGTCTGCCACCAAAGGCACAGGACTGTCTATGTCTGTGCGCAATTCCGTTCCATAAATTGTATTGTTGGTGGTTATGTGTAAATAGTCAACATCTGTGGGGATGTGATAGTGATGCGGAAGGTGTGTGTAATGATCTGCCTGGGTTGAAGCTACACAAAGGGTTTCGCCCCAAAGACGTGCCTCGGTCATGGCTTGGTGTGCCCAATGTCCACTGTCAAGATAGGCTGCCTTGTGCTTGAGCAAATTCATAGGCACCATGCTGAATTGCAAACGGGCTCCTCCACCTAAAAAGAGCACACTGTGTGTGGCTGGGATGTGAAGAAGCTCGCGCATGAGTTGTTGGGCTTCTGCCATCACAGCCTTGAATTGTGGGGTGCGATGCCCTATCTCCATGAGCGAGAGACCCATGCCTTGAAAGTTTGTTACCGCTTGTGCTGTGGCACGAACCACCTCGGCGGGGAGCATGGCTGGGCCTGCACCAAAGTTATAGAGTGCTTGATGTGTCATATTGACGGCGAAGTTATGCGTTTTTCGGCAATAATTGGTGGTTTAGTTCACATAAAGTTTATTTATTCGCACACTTTTGCAATATGTGTGCGAATAAATACGTATCTTTGCGACGAATTTTTGATAATGGGCATATTGGCTCATTAGCAATTTAATAAAAAACAGATTATAAGCCAATTAGCATAAGTGGGTTGGTTTTGATGAAGGATGCATACGTTTTCCTGATATGAAACCAACCATTAGCAATTAGCTCATTCACAAAAAAGCTCATTAGCAATAAAACCATTATGAGTGAACAACTGAAGAAAATTAAGCAGCTCGTAGAGCTTCGTCAGAAGGCTCGTTTGGGCGGTGGCGAAAAGGCCATTGAAAAGCAGCATGCCAAAGGTAAGGCTACTGCTCGCGAACGCATCGAACTCTTGCTCGACAAGGGCTCATTCGAGGAAATGGATATGTTTAAACTTCACCGTTGCCATAACTTTGGCATGGAGAAGAAACAATTTTTGGGCGACGGTGTTGTAGCTGGTAGCGGCACTATTAACGGTCGCTTGGTTTATGTGTTTGCCCAAGACTTTACCGTAAATGGTGGCTCACTCTCTGAAACCATGGCGCAAAAGATTTGCAAGGTTATGGATCAGAGTATGAAGATGGGTGCACCTTGCATTGGCTTGAACGACTCGGGTGGTGCACGTATTCAGGAAGGTATTAACGCCTTGGCTGGCTTTGGCGAAATCTTTCAGCGCAACATTGAAGCTTCGGGCGTAGTACCCCAAATCTCTGGCATCTGCGGTCCCTGTGCAGGTGGGGCCGTTTACTCGCCCGCGCTTACTGACTTCGTAGTTATGCTCGAAGGCATTAGCTATATGTTCCTTACGGGTCCGAAGGTGGTGAAGACGGTTACTGGCGAGGATGTTACTCAGGAAGACTTGGGTGGTGCTGCAGTTCACTCTACAAAGAGTGGTGTGTGCCACTTCACAGCAAAGACTGAAGAGGACTTTGCACAAATCATCCGTCGTTTGCTCTCGTACATGCCACAAAACAACATGGAGCGTGCTCCGCGTGTGGAATGTAATGACCCCATCGACCGCAAGGAGGATTCACTCAACGAGATTATCCCCGACAACCCGAACATGGCTTACGACATGTATAAGGTGATTGGTGCTGTGGTTGACAATGGTGAGTTTATGGAAGTACACCGCAACTTTGCTCGTAACATCATCATTGGTTTTGCACGCTTCAATGGTCAGAGTGTGGGTGTGGTAGCTAACCAACCGAGTGTTTACGCTGGTGTGTTAGACTGTAACGCTTCGCGCAAAGCGGCTCGCTTTGTTCGTTTCTGCGATTGCTTTAACATTCCTATCGTGTCGTTGGTTGACGTTCCAGGCTTCCTCCCTGGTACAGGTCAGGAATATAATGGTGTGATTGACCATGGTGCTAAGTTGCTCTACGCTTATGGCGAGGCTACTGTGCCTAAGGTCACGGTGACCTTGCGTAAGAGCTATGGTGGCTCACACATTGTGATGGGTTGTAAGCAACTTAAGGCTGACTTGAACTATGCTTGGCCTTCAGCCGAAATTGCTGTTATGGGTGCTTCGGGTGCCGTGGCGATTTTGGATGGCAAAGAGGCTAAGACGAAGGAGGATCCGAAGGCTTTCCTTGCTGAAAAGGAGAAGGAATATAACGACCTCTTTACAAACCCCTACAAGGCTGCAGAATATGGCTATGTTGACGATGTTATTGAACCACGCAACACACGTTTCCGCATTTGCCGCGCATTGGCTCAACTCGAGAACAAGCGCGAAACGCGTCCTGCAAAGAAACACGGCAACATTCCTCTTTAATAATTAGGCTAAGGGGCTGATGTTTTGCATGGGTCCTTTAGCTCTTAGCACATATTAAGCAAGTGAAAACATTTCAGTATAAACTGGGTGACCAAACGCTCACCATCCGCTTGGACGAGAAGCAAGGCACTATTGCTGACTTCTTGATTGACGGCTATCACACTAAGCCTACCGAGGAGGAAATGCCTGCGTATGCTGCTGCAATTGCACTCGCGCTTATTGAACACGAGGTTGAAATTGTACACGATGATGAACCTGGTATCATTACCGTTCAGCACCATCGCACTAACTGGAATAATCCAGCCGACTTGATGACTCAATTTTAAGCACTACCACACATACAATGAAACAATATAAATATACCATCAATGGCGCACAGTTCGACGTGACCATTGACAGCATCGTTGGCTCTAAAGCCAAAGTTGAGGTAAATGGCATTCCATTTGAGGTGGAAATGCAGGGCTCTTCGCTCGTTGAAGAGGCTTTACCCACCGTTTCAACCGAAGCTGCTCCTGCAGCTACTACTCCTGCTACTCCTGCTGCAGCTGAAGCTCCCGCTGCTCCTGCTGCAACAAGCGGTCCTGGTGCAGGTACGCCCGTTAAGGCTCCGCTGCCTGGTGTTGTAACCAAAATTTTGGTTAGCGCAGGTCAAGCGGTGAAAAAGGGTGACACTGTGCTCGTGCTCGAAGCTATGAAAATGGAAAATAACATCACTGCCGAAGCTGATGGCTCGGTTACAGGTATCTGCGTTAGCGCAGGCGACAGCGTGATGGAAGGCACGACTTTGCTGACTATAGGATAAAGTTTTTAAGTATTAAGTAAGTTTTTTAAGTAATAAGTAAGAAGTAATAAGTAATACATTCTAATGAGAGAAAATATAAAGAGCTACATTCTATTTAGCCTATATTGCTTCTTTCCTTAGTCTTGTATTACTTATTACTTCTTACTTATTACTTAAAAAAAATCTATTTAATCATGTTTTCAATAAACTACCTTTTTGAACGGCTTGACATGCAGCAAATAGCCAGTGCATTCATTGTGCTCTTTGCTGTGATTGATGTATTGGGGTCTACCCCAATATTTATTAGCCTAAAACAACAAGGGCGTCCCGTTAACGCTTGGAAGGCTACTCTTATCTCATTGGGCTTGTTGCTCGGTTTCTTCTTTGCGGGCGATGCCATGCTACGGTTGTTTAATGTGGATATTGCCTCGTTTGCCGTAGCAGGTTCGTTAGTCATCTTCTTGATGTCGCTTGAGATGATTTTGGATGTGGTGATTTTTAAGAATATGGGACCCATCAAGTCTGCCACACTCATACCTGTGGTATTCCCCTTGTTGGCAGGTGCAGGTTCATTCACCACACTACTCTCACTACGTGCCGAATATGCCAGCGTAAACATTATTATTGGCTTGTTGCTCAACATGGTCTTTGTGTTTGTAGTGCTAAAGGCTACCGACAAGGTAGAACGCATCATCTCGCCTGCTGCCATTTATTTGCTCCGCAAATTCTTTGGCATCATCCTTTTGGCAATCTCTGTACGTTTGTTCACCGCTAACTTAAGCGCACTAATTTCGTTGCAATAATTTTGCTATCAACAAAAAAATCGCAAGCATCCTACAATGAGGTGTTTGCGATTTTTTTGTTGATAGCAACTCTATGCGAAAATGTGTATATAGGGTTACAAATCGATGGCAGTTTCAAGAATTGTGTCTACACCCCGCTGATAATCGCTGGGGGTGATGTCTACTTTCACATCGGGCGCAATGCCCATCTCGGTTAACTGCATGTGTCGGTTAAACATGGGGCAGGCTGAAAAACGCACTGCCCAACCATTGGGTAACTCACTTGAAAAGGGCATTCCAGCACCGCCTCCTGTAGTGTCGCCCACGATGGTTACTTGAGGAAGTCCCTTTAGGAACATTACAAAGCTATTGGCTGCACTATAGGTGCGCCGATTGGTTAGCACCACTACTTGACGCTGCCAACGTAATCCCACAAAAGGCTTTAAATGAATGGGTTCTGCCGTTGAAAAGGCTTGGTGGGCTGCACCCGTTTTGTGCTGCATGTAACCCACAAGGGTTTCGCTGTTGATGAAAATGGAGGCTAATTTTTGGGCTGCAGTGAGCATGCCTCCCCCATTGCCACGCACATCAACAATGAGTTTGGAACATGTGGCAAGATAACGGAGCATTTCTTGCAAATTGCCATCTCCAAAGCCATAGGCAAAGCTGCTGCAACGCACATAGCCCACATTGTTACGAAGGATGCGATATTTGAGTCCTGAGGCTTGCTGATAGTCCTCGGCACGTCCCAGATATTTACGTTCTAAAGAGTCGCTTTGGTTCATGGGGTAATCATCGAACCAACGTCCATAACGTGCCACATTGTGCGATGCTGAAAGATTGACATGCCCATCGCGCAACTCATAGGTCATTTGCGAAAGCACTTCAAAGAGTTGCTTATTGGTCATTTTTTCTTCAATCATTGGAGCATAACGTTGGTGAACCTCTGTCCAATCAAGACCATATTGCTCTTTTTTGTAATCGAAAAAACAATAATGCGCATCGAGCGTTTTCCACAATGCCTCGAAGTTGCCACGCTTATCGTTATGAGCTATCTCCTCTGTTACACACGATGCAAATGCACTTGCTGAAAGCAAGAGCAAAAGGGTGAGCAAATTTTTGAGTGTCGAAAAATATTTTTTCATAAGCGTGTGATGTTACGTGTATACCCTATCATAAACGTATTGCGCCAGGCATGGCGTTTTAGTCCGCCCAATTTGCTTTGACGCACATCGGCTAAATAACCTAACGATACGTTCGATTTTTTAAGGGGGAGTGTAAGCATTGCTAACAGGCGTGCCGAAGGAGAATTGCCTGGATGGGTGAAATGCACCACGCCTTGACTATGTCCTAAGGAGAATATCTCATAATAGGACTGGCCATAAACGGGCGAGAATTGCACACCTACTAATTGTGCATCAAGTTGCACACGTGCTGTAGCGCGTTGCTTGAAGAAACTAAAATTACGCTCAACGAGTGTGCTTGCCAAAAGCGAAATACCTAAGCGACCTTGGGCTGGATTGTTGCCATTGCGCGTGTTGTATGTGAAGCCTCCTGAGGTTTCGACCAATCCTCCAACTGCCACGCGCCAATGGGGAATGGAAGTTGTTGGGGAACCGAATTGCCAATTGTAATGCCAACCGCCTGCTGCTGTTAACTCTGCATCTAAGAATTTTCCGTCGTCGGTGGGCGACTGAGCATAGGCGAAATGGGCATTATACAAGCCAAGAACCGTGACACGTGACTCACCCCAACGTGCTTGTCGCTCTGTGCGGTTGAGCCATGTTACATCTGTACCCTTGTAGGTGAGTGGCGAAAGATAGGTGTCGAGCACATTGGCGATGCCAACTCCCCAAAGCCATTGATGCTCTGTGGAACGGTGGGGAGGGAGGGTAGCAAGGGAGGACATGGCACACGAATCGCACACTATGGGGACTACTGCCATTGCCTTTGCAACAAACAAAAAGCTAATGGCGGCAGCCCCCATAAGATGTTGAATAATTTTACGTATGTTTTTGGAGAACACGCTTACTACTTTTTAGGGTTGTTCAAAAAAACTGATTTGTTCATTACTATTTTTTGGTACCACCCTTCAATCCCTTATAAGCCAAGAATGCTACAACTACAATAGCACAAGCTAAAATAACGTAGCCAATTTCATGACTGTAGCGTGCAGCTAAGTCGGCTACCTCGCGTGTTGTTTTTAAATCGGTTTGTGTGTGGATTAGGTAGCCCAACAATGCCAACACTGAGTTCCATACACCAGCACCTAAGGTTGTGAAGAGCAAAAAACGACCTAAGTTCATGCCTGCCAAACCTGCGGGAATGCTGATGAGCTGACGCACTGCTGGAACAAGACGACCAAAGAAGGTGCTTGATGCACCATGTTCGCGGAAGAAAGCCTCAGCATGTTCTACCTTGGCACGGTCGATGAGGCACATGTGACCAATGCGGCTGTCGGCAAAACGATAAACCAGGGGACGACCGAGCCAACGCGCTAAGTAATAGTTAATTAGTGCGCCTAAGTCGGCACCTAAAGTGGCAACAATCACAACCAACACGATGTTCATGGGATTATCTTCCATCATCGAAAGGAATGCGGCTGGTGGCACAACCACCTCTGAAGGAAAAGGAATGAACGAACTCTCGATGGCCATAAACACGAACACCCACCAATAGTTAAGGTTGTTCAAAACAAAGTCAATAAGGAATTGCATTGTGTAATAAGTTTTCTGTTATAGTTTGTTTCTTGTTTGGGTGCAAAGTTAGGCAATGTTATTTATAAAATGTGTGCTATAGTAGTAAATAAGTATAACTTTAAAGAAAAAAGAATGGGTAAATGGGACAAAAAATAAAAAAGCATGTGAGAATCACTTGTATTTCAGAAAAAAGCCGTACCTTTGCAGCCGATTTAGAGTCCGTTGGGGCTAAACAAGAGGCTGCGAGTGCAGTCCGCCTCCCGGAAAAATCCGTTTATACATATAAAATAAAATGTACGCAATCGTAGAGATTAACGGTCAGCAGTTCAAAGCAGAAGAAGGCAAGAAGCTCTTCGTAAACCACATCTGCGGTGCCGAAAACGGCCAAACTGTTGAATTTGACAACGTGTTGTTGATTGACAACAACGGCGACGTAAAGGTAGGTGCTCCTACTGTAGAAGGCGCCAAGGTAGTATGCGAAGTTGTATCTTCACTCGTTAAGGGTGACAAGGTGCTCGTTTTCCACAAGAAGCGCCGCAAGGGCTATCGCAAGCTCAATGGCTATCGCCATCAGTTCACTGAAGTGACAATCAAGAACGTTATTGCTTAATCCTTAAAAAGTTTAGAAGAAATGGCACACAAGAAAGGTGTAGGTAGTTCTAAGAACGGCCGCGAATCGGCTTCACAGAGATTAGGCGTTAAGATTTGGGGCGGTCAGACCTGCGTTGCTGGTAACATCATCGTTCGTCAGCGCGGTACTGTACACTATCCTGGTAAGAACGTAGGCATGGGTAAGGATCACACTCTTTTCGCCCTTGTTGACGGTGTAGTTAGCTTCCACCGCGGTCAGCGCGACCGTAGCGTGGTTTCTGTTGAAGAAGCTAACGCTTAACGCACATACACACAAAAGAATTACTTACTGAAAAGTAAAGGACAACGGCTTGTTTCCCTAAGGGAAGCAAGCCGCTTTTTTTGTTTTGATATGCGTTTTGTAAAGTCCTGCTTTTGTGCATGATTTAATAAAAGGAGTGACTTGCGTAAACAAGCCACTCCTCATTTTTACTACCTTTCTATACTATTCAACAACAATTATCTTAGAAATGTACCACCAACTCCACTACTGCCTTGTCGCGCTCTGAAGGTTTGGCAAGTGAGATGTCGTGATAGAAGTATTTTTCATAGTTTAAACGAATGTCTGCATTCATTTTCTGAGCCATACTCAAAGTGATGCCTCCTGTTAGACGCTGGCGTTTGGCATCGGTTAATTTGAGTTTGCCTTGTTCATCGACCGAACCATCTGAATGATTGGTCATTAAGTCGTAACGACACAAAAAACTCATTTTTCGGAACACCTTCTGCAAAGGTTGGTCGTAGCAGATAAGAGCATCCAAAGCATCGACATCGTTGAAAGCTTCATGTGCATAGTGCTTGCGCAAATATTCTGCTTCAACCGTAAAACGACCTGCTTGGTAAGTTACACCACCATCATAAAGATAGGTGTTGAAACCTGAAGGCGAAATCTTTTGAACGGAAGCCTGCAAGGTTAAACCTACAGGAGTGATGTATTGCAACTTGGCTGAGAAATTGAATGTCTTTGTCCAATAATCTTTTTGGTTGGTTAAGCCCGAACCATTGAAGGCACCAGCCTCAACTACCCAACCCTTATGCGAATAACCTGCATAGAAACCTACGTCACGCACATTACCTACTTGCTTGGCAATGAAAGAACGATTGGCAAAGTACTGCTTATGGGGTGAACGGTGTGCATCTATGCTGAAAGGCACACGCATCTGTCCGAGTCGGAAGTTTAGTCCTTTTACAGGCAATACACCTGCATAAGCATCGAGCATTTTAATTTTTCCCTCATCCGAGAGGTCGATTTCTGCCTTATAATCTACAAATGGGGTAATGTTGCCATCGAGAGCTACACGTGCAGTGCGCACTTCAAAGCGACCTTCGTGTTCGTTGGTTTGATATTCGGCTTTGGCACGAACCGTACCACTCACCTTTGGCATCCAACTTTTGGTATCGTTCTTAGCAACAACTGTGCTGTCTGTTTGCGCCCAAGCACCTAAGGTGCAAGTTGCCCACAACAAGGGTGTTAGAATCAATGCGTGTTTCATTCCTGTGGTAATTGTTCACGATAGGTTTTACTTGTGGTTATGAGTTCACGAAGTTCTATGGTGATTTGCTGAATTTCTTGACCAATGTGAAGCATCAATGTGAGTGAATTGAGATTACTGTTTTCACCCTGAATGCTTACGGCTACATGTTCGTTAAACTCAACTGCCTTAGCTTCGAGTTCACCACAACGTTCTACTAACATATCATTCTCGTGTATGCGTTGATGCTGCATGTTATCAGCTATTTGTGTCATTAACTCGGTAACGGCATTGCGCAAACGACAGAAACGCTCGGCTGTTTCGCCATCAATGGGGCTGAAGTGATTGTCTACATGCTCGCGAGCTGGCTCGGCTATACGAATAAGACCATAGAGCTGCTGACGCAATGAATTGTGAATGAGGTGGAAACTTGTGCTAAGACGCACACCTACCAAAGGTGGATATACGCGACGCAAGCAAATGGTTTCGCGACGACGAATGCTCTTGAGTTCACGTTTTTCGTCTGTTAGTTTTCGTAAGGACTGACGCAAGGGACGTAATTGCTCGTGAAGCAAGCCGTCTGTGCATGAGGTTAGGGCTGTGGCATAACTACGCAACATGTTTGCTACGCTCATGTTGATGTGACGGGTAAGCATGTTGATAACAACCTTACGATCTTTCTCTGCAAGGATTTGTTGAAAGAGGACATCGCCACCATCCTGTGCTTCTTTTTGTTTGCGAGCAAAACGTTGCTGGCTATGAATGATGCTGTAGATACCTGCTGCAACAATAATCACTACTGCTACGACACCACCAAAGTTCATCAATAATGCCACTACAAAGCAGGCACTGAATGCTACACCAGCTGTAATGAACCAACCACCAATCACGGTGAGCACGCCTGTAATGCGGAACACGGCACTTTCACGACTCCAAGCACGGTCGGCAAGTGAAGAACCCATAGCTACCATAAAGGTGACAAAGGTGGTTGAAAGCGGAAGCTTAAGCGAAGTGCCCAGAGCAATGAGCAACGATGACATGACCAAGTTGACTGAAGCACGACACATGTCGTAAGCGGCTTCATTTCCTTGGGCTGATTGGGGTACTTGGAAACGACTATCTACAAAGTGCGATACGGAAGCTGGTGTAATAGCTGCTACGGCATTGCCTACTGAATTTCCCCAACGTACCAAACTGCGAGCTACTTTTGACGAACCAAACATTTCGTCGCCCTCGTTCTTACGTGAGAGTCCTACCTCTGTTTCGGTTACCTTACGTGCCTTCTTTGATGTGGCTAATGCAAAGACCATGATGAGACCTGCTGCTACAAGGAATATGAGGGGTGTATGCGCTGACTCTGTAAGCGACGACATCATAAAGGTATCGGGTGTGAAGCCTGCTCCATTAGCTGTAAAGTCTGTGTAAGATGAGAAACCTGCCAAAGGCACACCAATAAAGTTTACAAGGTCGTTACCTGCAAAGGCGGTTGCCAAAGCAAAGGTACCAATAAGCACAATCACACGGAAAACGTTTACCTTCAAGGCGTGAAGTAACTGCATTAAGATGGTTGATACCACAAAAACACAAGCTAAGATAGCGAGAATGTTTTCGTGCAGATAGTCCTTAACATCACCACTCATAAACGAGAGGTTCTTGACGCCTTTGAACAACATAAAATAGAGAATGGCTGTGATAGCAACACCTCCGAAAATACCAATTTTGTAGCGAATGTTCTTGGTAATGCTGAAGGTAAATATGATACGGGTGAGATATTGTACCAAAGCACCAAACACAAAGGCTATAGGCACACTGAGGAAGATACCCATAATAACCTCGAGTGCTTTTGAGGTGTTAAGGTAGTCTGCCATAACAAGTGCAGAATCGCCGCCAGCTATTTTGAGCATGGTAAAAGCAAAGGCTGCACCAAGCAACTCAAACACCATCGACACAGTGGTTGAGGTTGGCATGCCAAACGAATTGAAGATGTCGAGCAACACAATGTCGGTTACCATTACCGCAAGATAGATGTACATAACATCTTTAAAACTAAAATATTGCGGTGAGAAAATGCCATGGCGAGCAATGTCCATCATGCCATTGCTCAACACACAACCGCAGAACACGCCTATGCCCGCAATAATAACAAGCGACCGAAACTTTGCCGCACGCGAACCTATGGCTGAATTTAAAAAATTTACCGCATCGTTACTAACACCGACCCAAAGGTCGAACGCGGCGAGAACGAACAGGAATATTACCATTCCTAAAAACATCCATTCCATACTGTTTTCTTTACTTAGTACTTTATTTGATTTTCGACTGCAAAAGTACGGGGTGAATGTTGGCAAGGAATTACGATTTTGTTAAGTTTCTGTTACAACGCATTTTTATAATGCTTTTCTTACTGTTATTCTCCGTTTGGGTGAACACAAAAAATATCCTTCCCTGGAAAAAACAAGGAAGGATATTTTTTTAATTTCATTTTGTTGTGTTGTGGCAACAAAGATTTATTTAGTCAACTTAAAGCTTTGTGAAGTTCCGTTAGTAAGCGTCACTTTCACAATAACTGCTGCATTTACAATGGGAAGGGTTGCTTGGTGAGCACCAGCTAATGACTGATTAAGCACGTGGCGACCATCTAAAGTATAAACATCTACTGAACGCAAACCTGTGGCAGACTCAGCTACAATGCGATTTCCCTTAACCGAAACAGTTACAGCATCCTTTGCAGCTTCTGCCTTCACTGTGCCAATACGTGAAATAACGGGCATGGAAGCCTCAGCATTCAATTGCTCTGAAACCTCGTAAATGGCAGGAACTGTTGCTGTGTTCCATGTAATGCGGAGAGCCTTGATGTTGTTTCCCTTGTCGAAGTAGAACTTAACAACACCACTAATTTGCTCTGCATCTACATTTGTCCAGTTTTCACCATCTGATGTAACGGCATATTCCACACCTGAAAGTGTATTTTCATCGCAGAAGAGGATGAGTTTCTGCACATCAGCTGCATGGTTAAAGTTGTAAACAAATTCACCACCCTTAGCTGTGCCAAGTGTGTAACCTGCACTTGAACTTAGCGGATTGTTGTCTGAAGCTGCTACGATAGAAACGCCACTTGGAGCCTGCATAGGAGCCTTGACGTTTACAACGTCACCATTCACCTCAATTTCGTGTAAACGCAACCATTTATTCGTGTTAGGACCAGTTACCTTAAAACGTACGTATTTAGCATTGATGGGTGTGAACTTACCATCAACCAAAGGAGGCATAAAGTCGAGTGCCATAATGTCGGCACCTGAATCTGAATCGGTACCCACCTTCTTGATTTGCTTGGCATCCATCTTAAACACCAAATCCTTGGTGCCAGCTACATGGAGTTGTGTCCACTTACTGGTATTCGATGATACAAGCACTGTACCCTTTGTAGGATAGTCGCCATTGGTTGAACCCATAACAATGCGCACATTGCGAATATCTACGGGTTCAGAGAGTTCTATCGTATACATGTCGTTCAGCTCTTGTACACGATTGAGGCAAACATAGGTATTGTAACTACCATCAGCCATAAGATTGGCTGAATGATTATTCCAATAATTGGTGCTGGGAGCACTCGCACTCTTTACGGTTACAGAAGTCTCGGTGAGACGAGCACCCGTACCAAAAGCAAGTTCTTTCTCGGCACCACTTGCGTTAAGAATTACAAAATAGTGTACATAATCAGCTGAAGCTGCTTTATTCTCGGCTACAGGTGTCCAAGTTTTACCATCAACGCTTACCATGCACTTAAAGTCGGCATCATCCCACACCGACGTCGGAATGCTTATGGATGAAAGCAATGTGGGAGCGGGCAATTCAATACCTGCATATCCCCCTTGTGGCAAAGTTACAGTACCTTTAATAATATACTTTTCACTCGTCTTTCGGATGTTGAGTTTTGCACCTTCAACATTGGTAAACATCTTACATTCGGTTTCTGTACTGAACTTACCATCGAGAGCTTTTTCCTTCAAGTAGTCAACAAAGGGAGTGAGGTAACGATAGGAAGCGTGTGTAAGACGCGGCTCTGTACTGATACCATCACTACCAAAACCACTCATGTGACGTGCCATAAACTCATCAGCAGTTGAGAGCGTGTTGGCTTTGTTTATACCTGCACGATAGTCTGCCCATGCTTGTTCAATTTCGGCAACATCCTTCACGGCAATAAACTGCTTAACAGTTTGTGCCACGGCTTGCAAACGGAGTACCCAAGGTTTAATGTCAACATAGAGCAAGCTATCGCTCACTACGCTTGAGTGTTCGGTACCGTTCATCACCTCGCAGTTGCTGATAATCTCGTCCATCAAAGCACCAAGTTCGGCACCATCCTTTTTACTCTTATAGTTACTAATGAGCTTATTGAGCGATTCTGGGTCGTTTTTGCTGAGATAGGGTGCCAAGAAACGATAAGCCTTTTGCAACTTTTCGTTGCCAGGGAAGAGCGACTTGAATGAAGCTTCCCATGATTTCAGGTTATCAAAGCCCTTGTTATTCCAGCTATAGTCGCCCGCTGAGAACACGGGTGTGCGCGAAGCACTACCTTGCTCCATGGGGTTGCAAAGAATACCTTGATTGCTGGCTGTAAGTTCTGACTCGATAGTGGCATTGCTGTTTACATTGGGCATGTCGTAGAAGTTCGACTTCATGTCTAACGGATAGATTTCGTTAGGACCTGTGCCATTGTCATTGCAAGGATAGTTCCACCACCAAATTACGTTACGACCAAACTGATTTTGCACCGTATTGAGGTCGCCATTGTTAGGCACACTCCACACACCACCACCAGTGTAGTAAACTGTTACATTGGCAGGAAGTTTGCTCAATGCTTGGAAGAAGCCATTAAACTGCGAGTCGGGACCTGCAAAGGCACGACAATAAATTTGAGGTGTAAAGCGCAATGCTTTTACGGTGTCAGCAGGATCGGCGCCAGCAATATTCCACTTGCTCTCAATGCTACGCTGAATATCGGTTACACGCTGCGCAGTTTTATCCATACCCTCTTGTGTTGAAGGTACACCAACATCATCACAGAACACAGCAAACTGACGGAAGCCGAGGTTATACATATTCTCGAACTTGCCCATGATTTTGCTAACTACGTTGTCATCGTTGAGCAAGCTATTACCCGGGTGAATGGCCCAAACCACGCTTACCTTTGTTTCGTGCGACACATCGGTAAAGTCCTTCAAAGCTTGTTGGTCAACAAAGCCCGAGGTCTTCTGATTTTCGGTGAGTGTTGTGGGATAAGGCTCAGACCATTTACCTGAGTGATAAGGATCGCTCTTGGGACCATATACGTAGCAGTTCATCTTGTTACGCATCATGAAACGGAGCAAATCCTTGCGCACCTCGCTTGAATAAGGTTTGCCATAGAAACCTTCAATAATACCACGCTCCTTGAGGTCGGCATAGTCGTTGAGAGTTACGGTCTGCAAGTCGCTTGTGCCATTGTCGAGTATTTGTTCGAGTGAAGCCAAGCCCATAAAGGTAGCATCGGTATTCTCACCTAACACAAGAAGTTGTGCCACGCCGTTGCCAGCATCTGTTAGTGAAAGAATGTGACGGTCGAACTTATTTTCTTTGCTAAGCACATCGAGGGCAAGACCAAGACTTGTAGCCACTTCATTACCCTTACCCTTAGCACCATTGATGCCAAGATACACATTTGACTCAGTGGTTGAAGCAGCGTCTGAAAAGTTTACGGTAATGCCTTTTTCGGCAAACACGTTGGTGACACGCTTCTTGGTATATTGGTCAATGCCATTGTCGCAAATAACATTGACGTTTTTTGTAAAACTAACTTTGCCCGTACCGGCTGTTTGTTCGTGCGGTACGGGATAAATGGTGTATTGGGCATGCATTGCCATAGGCAACATAAGCGCAGCTACACCAATAAGAAAGGATTTTTTGTTCATAGATGATTGGTAGAAATATTTGTAAAGATGATGCAAATATAAACAAAACAAATGAGTGTAGCGTGTTTTTTAACGTTGAAAACAACAACAAAAAGTGGCTTTGTGAATAATTTGGTAAAAAAACGCATATTTGCTTACAATGCGAGTAACTTATACGAAAAAATCCCATCCCCACTAAAAAGCAGGAATGGGATTAAACCATGGGTTGTTAATGTGCAAGGATTAAGGCACAATCACCTTATTGCCATTGAGCACATAAACACCTTGGGGCAAAGTAAGCGTACGATTGCCCTTAAGTTTTTCGTTCAAGAGGATGCGGCCTTTGGCATCAACCAAGGTTACCTTTACTGCCTTGGTTGCATGGAGATGGATAGTCTCGGCCGCAACGCTAAAAGTCAGTTCATTGGCAACTTGTTGTTGAGCTACACCTGTTGCACCTGTACTGGCAAACTGACCATCGATGCTGATGTCGCCATCTACCAAAGCTGCAGGGATGGTGTAAGTGCCATCAGCACTAAAGTCTTTAGCACGAACCACAAGGGTTTCATATTGCTTAGTGCCATACTCATTTACTTGATCACCTTGGAGATTATAACCATGGAAGATGGTGATTGAATCGACCTTGAAACCAGGAGCAGGAGTTGCCTTAATTACAATTGCCTTGCCAAAGTCTGTCTTGTAGTTTACAAGTTCGGTACCATCGCTCAAAGTGATGTAACCATTACGGCTAGCTGCAGAGAGGTTCACTTTATCAGCATGCACGTTAAGACGTACGTCTACAATGTAACCACCATTTTCCTGAATGCTATTGGTTGAAGTCATACGTCCCGCAGGATCAAGGTTACCCCAGTCTACCTTGTAACGCATACGGTAGAAGCCGGGCGTAAGATTTTCGGGCAACTTGAAGGTTGGAGTAGTAAGGTTGTTACGACTATTACCACTAATTGCAGTACCATCATACTTATAGCCACTCTGGTTTTCAACGGTTTCAATATAGTAGTAGCTCATAAGGTCGCAACCTTCAGTAGCCTTGTGTGTGGTTTCATCGAAAGAGGCATCGAACTTACCATCGTTCTTCAAGTCTACGTATACGAAACCATTCATCCAATCACCATTCTTATATGCAATAGAGGGAGTCAGGGTTTCACCAGCTTTAGCCTTGAATACGTTGTCAGTGAAGTTGCGATAGATTAACTGCGGACTTGCTGAACCCACCGCTATGGTCTGTGCACCTGCTGAAGGACTCGTGAGTTTGATGTTTTCTATATAACGCCCGGGCTTTCCAGAAGTTGCGCTTTCGTCAAAGTTAAGACCATAGTACGACTTTGTGAAGAAACGGGGAGCTGAAGAGTTGTTTACTTCAATATCGTCGATGTAAGCAACAAAGTCGCTTGTGAGTTCCTGCGGTGAAGATACGTCAGGAACAATAACAAGGCTGTGAACTTGCACACCATTGCAACCTTTAATGGGGAACACAGCATCGAACCATTGGTCGACAGCCGAGGCTGAAGTAGAATAAGCCCATGCTTGTTCTACATCATTGCTCTGACCTGGACGATCAGGACGCTTACCCAATGCTACGAGCATCACACGCCCCTTAACGGGCTTGTGCATCTTAACGTGTACATACTGCAATGTAGGATTGATGTTGAAAGGTGTGTTCAGGTCGATGCGTGCACCAAAGGTGTTACTACCAAAACGTGAACGCTGTATGCCAAGAATCTTCTTTGAATCGTTTACGATAGAACCTTCGAGGTCGGTTGTTGGCAAAAAGTTGTCTACCACGGCACAATTACCTTGGAGTTTGCCAGTACGGAAAGGTGATTCTTCCCATGTATCGTACACACCGATACTCTTGTATCCCGAAGCGTCTTCAAAGTCAACTTTTACGGTCTGTGCCATTGTTGCAAGGGGCAAAGCCAATGCAGCAAGAGCCATATATTGCTTTTTCATTGATTTTTCAGATGTTATGGTGTTTTATGAGCATGATTAGGGAGATTATAAACGAGCGTATCTTGCCCTTTTTCCCCAATAAACAATCTCATAATAATAATGATTATCTCAGTTCAATATTCTCGATTGTGGGACATGCGCGACTATCCAAAATCTTGATGCGCAAGTACTTCACGTTTTGAACGTTACTGTAACTACTGCTTGTACTGCCATTGAGCGGAATAATACGCTTGTAACCAATGGTTGTTGTGGCAATGTTACCACCACGCTTGGTCCATTTCACACCATCACGACTGGTTTCGATGCTAAATGACTTTACACGCTGACCCAACTGAATGTGCTCTTGCAAAACGACATAGCGAATGGGTTGAACATCGTTCCACTTAAAGGTGATAGTTGCTTGCTTCACGCCATCATTGGTAGCCCAGTAAGTAGCAGAATCACCATCAACCACATTTTCAATATTAAACGAGCGACCTACACCTGCATCGCGAGTAACATCTGCCTCTATAGCGTTAGCAGTAGTGGCATAGTTTCTGCCTTGCAAACGAGTTTTGAGCATTTTACCCAATTCCTTCAAACGATTAACGGTTGCTGTGGGAAGCGAACCAGACTTATCGGGCGGGCAGTTGAGAATTAAAGTTGCATTGCGACCTACAGTTTCAAGATACATCTGGAAAAGACGTTCGGTTGAAAGGAGTGTTTCGCCATTATGCCAGAACCAACCATTGTTAGTAATCTTAGCATCGCTTTCACCAGGTTGCCAATACCAACCATTCATATTACCATACATACCATTTTTCTCAGCTGCGTAGAGGTATTCTTCTGGACTCCAGTTTGTTTCACCAGCCCAACCTTCTTCGTTACCAATCCAACGGCTTTCACCACCTACACCCCAAAGCACACAATCAGGACAAACCTTGTGTACGGTGTCGCGCAAGTTGGGTACGTCATAGTAAGTTGAACGGTCAATGCTACGCGATTCGTTAGCACCGCCATAATATCCGTCACCACCATTAGCACCATCAAACCACATCTCAAACTGATCGGTTCCGTAAGCTGCCAACTCGGCACACTGACGCAAGAATACATTTTTCACATAAGTATCTTTACCATATTCTGCATTGTTTCTGTCCCAAGGCGAAACGTAGAAACCATACTTCATGCCCAATTTTGTAGCTGCAGCTGCAAAGTCACGAGGGATGTTGGTTTTCTTAGCATTCGCATTGTTTGAAGAAGTTGCCTTGTGATTAGTAGTTTTTGTATCCCAAAGACAAAAGCCATCGTGATGCTTTACAACAGCAATGCCACCCTTCATGCCTGCCTCCTTCACGGCTCTGAGCCACTGTTCTGGATTAGGCACTGCGGTAGGAGCAAACTTGTTTACATCTTCGTTACCATATCCCCACTCATTGCCCGTGTAGGTATTCATGCCATAGTGGAAGAAGGCATAAAACTCTGTGCGTTGCCACTTCAATTGTCTGGGCGCAGGTACAGGATGTACAGGAGCCGGCTCATTTTCGGCACTTGTCACGGCTTCGTTCACCAACTGCAACTGCGCATTGGCTGCCAAAGGAGCCAAAGACAGGCAGAGAGCCGAAGCCCAAAGGTAAATTTGCTTCATAGAAAAATTGATTAGTTATAGATGGATAATTTATTTTTTGTAGAATTGTTATTGAAAAAACATCACAAATAAGGGTGGTTCTAATAATTCTGATAAGTTGATTTGTGCCCTATCGTGTGTGTATTTTTATTAGTGAACGAAGGAGCATAGCGGGCTATGTGACTGAGCGAACTGATAAAAAGACACATGCGAGAGGGTGCAAAGCAACTATCAGAATTTTAGAATCTTAAAATCAGAATTTTTAGAACCACCCATAACCTAATACTTCATATAATCAGGCAGAGGCTCGTGGGTCGCTTCTTCATATTTCTCGCCGAGCAACTCTTTCATCAAAGGCAAAAGATACTTGCGCAGCACCTTTTCATTGAGTTGATGTTCAGCTTCAATGCGCTCAGCATGGGTGTAGTACTTGGTAAATGTGGTGTAAGAGTTAACGGGATTAACCGTTTTATCGTTAATACCAAAAAGTCCGTAGCATAGGTTCTTATCCTCTAGCGTAATACCATCGAACTGCTTCCGTTCCATTTGGTTAAAATGCTTGATTATATCCGCCGTAATTTTAAACGTCTTGGCACTATCCTTACGTCCATTCAGCCATTTATGTTCGCCCGTATGCAACACCTTACTTAATGACGACATATTAAAGGCTGGATTAACACAAATACGCAAGTGTCCGTGCATTTGCTGCACATACATGCCACCCATACTTGTACCAGCAATTAAATCAGGCTGCTCAACCTCAACCAAATTCTTCAACATAGGCAAAGCTTCTTCAGGGTCAACAGGTATATCGGGAGCTATTATCTCAGCCGAAGGCAAAATCTTACGAAGCATTTGCACCGTACCCGAGGCACCCGATGAGGCAAATCCATGAAAATAGATGAGTTTCATTGCTTAAAATTTAGACTTGTTTATACACACCATGCAAAGAGATATCACTTCTATTTACAAAGCGTATTTCTACTATTTAAAGTTTTGTGCCAAAGGTACGAATTATATTTTTATTACGCAACAAGCATTCTTTTTCATTCTGGATTATTCAGAAATTAGAAAAAGGTGGTTTTGCAACATTTTGGTGCTATTGCACACTATAAATGTTTCACAAAGGTGGAATGGGCAAAAGTTTTTTCACTTTTGTTTTGTATTGCATGCGGTTTACACTAATTTTGCATGCAGAATAATAAAAACATACATATAAATATGATGACAGCTAACGAAATCCGCGACTCATTCAAGAGTTTCTTTGAGTCGAAGGGACACACCATCGTGCCTTCTGCACCCATGGTAATTAAAGACGACCCCACGCTGATGTTCACCAATGCAGGTATGAACCAGTGGAAAGATATTATCCTCGGTCAACGCGACCCTGAACCTCGTAGACGTGCAGATACTCAGAAGTGTCTCCGTGTAAGCGGTAAGCACAACGACTTGGAAGAGGTAGGTCACGACACTTACCACCACACCATGTTCGAGATGCTCGGCAACTGGAGTTTTGGCGACTACTTTAAAGAAGGTGCTATTGACTACGCTTGGGAATACTTGGTTGACATTCTCCACCTCGACCCCAAAGACCTTTACGTTACCGTATTTGAAGGTTCGGAAGAAGAGGGACTGAAGCGTGATGATGAAGCAGCCTCTTATTGGGCTAAGCACGTACCTGCCGACCACATCATCAATGGTAACAAGCATGATAACTTTTGGGAGATGGGCGATACAGGTCCTTGCGGTCCTTGCTCTGAAATTCACCTTGACAGCCGTACTCCTGAAGAGAAAGCAAAGGTGCCTGGACGTGAATTGGTTAATAAAGACGATCCGCAGGTTATTGAAATCTGGAACATCGTGTTTATGCAGTTTGAGCGTAAGGCAAATGGTTCACTCGTACCATTAGGAATGAACGTTATTGATACGGGTATGGGCTTTGAACGTTTGGTACGTGCCATCCAAGGTAAAAACTCTAACTACGACACTGACATCTTCCAGCCCATCATCAAAAAAATTGGTGAACTTTCAGGATTTGAATATGGCAAGGACGAAAAGATTGACGTAGCTATGCGCGTTATTGCCGACCACTTACGTGCCATTTCTTTCTCTATTGCCGATGGTCAGTTGCCCTCAAACGCTAAAGCTGGTTATGTAATTCGACGTATTTTGCGCCGTGCAGTACGTTATGCTTACACTTTCCTCGGTCAACGCGAAGCCTTCCTTTGCAAGCTCGTTCCTACATTGGTTGAGGAAATGGGAGGTGCATTCCCCGAACTTAAAGCACAGCAGGTTCTCATTGGTCGTGTTATGCAGGAAGAGGAAGAAAGCTTCCTTCGCACACTTTCAACGGGTATCAACATGCTCGAGACTGTAATTGCTAAAACTAAAGAAGAAGGTAAGAGTGTTGTTGAAGGCGAAAAGGCTTTCACTCTCTTCGATACTTATGGTTTCCCCTTCGACCTTACTGAACTTATCTGCCATGAGAATGGTCTTGAAGTTGACGAAGAAGGATTTAACACTGAAATGCAGAAGCAGAAAGAACGTGCCCGCAATGCAGCAGCCGTTGAAACTGATGACTGGGTTATTCTGAAAGAAGGCGAAACTGAATTTAAGGGTTGGGACTTCACTGAATGCGATTGCCACATTTTGCGTTACCGCCGCGTACAGCAAAAGAAACAAACTTACTTTGAATTGGTACTCGACCACACTCCCTTCTATGCTGAAATGGGTGGTCAAGTAGGTGACCAAGGTCTGCTTGTTGCTGGCGATGAAAAAGTGGAAATTTTTGACACAAAGCGCGAAAACAACTTGCCCATTCACCTTACTAAGAAACTTCCTACTAACCCCGAAGCAACTTTCCACGCAGAAGTTAACGTAAAGTTCCGTCGCGGTAGCGAAGCAAACCACACAGCTACTCACTTACTCGACCAAGCTTTGCGCGAAGTCCTCGGACAGCACGTTGAACAAAAGGGTTCACTTGTTACCCCCGACTACCTTCGTTTTGACTTCTCTCACTTCCAAAAAGTTACAGCTGAAGAACTCCGTCAGGTAGAACGCATTGTAAACCGTCGCATCCGCGAGGATATTCCTCTTCAAGATCATCGTAACGTTCCCATGGAAGAGGCTAAGAAACTTGGCGCTATAGCCCTCTTTGGTGAAAAGTATGGCGACAAGGTTCGCGTTGTTCAGTTTGGCAAGAGTGTTGAATTCTGCGGTGGTTGTCACGCTAAGAGCACAGGTCGCATTGGTTTGTTGCGTATCGTTAGCGAAAGCAGCGTAGCAGCTGGTGTTCGTCGTATCGAAGCTATTACTGGCGAAGCAGCCGAAGATAGCGTTTATGCTCAGCAAGACATGCTTACCGATTTGAAGTCGTTCTTCAACAATGCCAAGGACCTCACAGCTGTTATCAAGAAGACAATCGAGGAAAACGATGGTTTAAAGAAGCAGGTTGAAGGCTACGTTAAAGAAAAGCTTGTAGAACTCCGCGACCGTTTGGTAAACAGCGCAGAGGATGTTGAGGGTATTAAACTTGTAAAGTGCGTTATCCCCACAGCCATTGATCCCAACTCTGTGAAGGACCTCGCATTCCAAATTTCAGGTATTTTGCCCAACAACACACTCGTTGTACTCGGTTCTACACACGAAGGTAAGCCCTTGCTCACCGTTATGATTAGCAAAGATCTTGTTGCAAGCAAGCAACTTAATGCAGGACAACTTGTTCGCGAAGCCGCTAAACTCATTAAGGGTGGCGGTGGTGGTGCTCCCCACTTTGCAACAGCAGGTGGTAAGGACGCTACAGGACTTGAAGAAGCTGTTAAGAAGGTTGTAGATTTGGCTTTGGCTTAATTCTATAACATTTAGCCTATACATAAAAAACTTGGCGCAGAAGGAGCGTAAACAAGCTCTTTCTGCGCCAATTCTTTTATTTATCAACCCTAAACTATCACATGGAAAACGACAATAACAAGGAACTTTTTATTTTAGGTAAGCAAACTTATTGGGACGCACTTTTCTTTTATCAAAAAGCAGATGTGATATATCAACTATCCTTTTCGTTTTGCGACCGTTTCATCCATCTTTACAAAGACCGCACACGCGACCAAGTAATACAAGCCGCACGTTCATGCAAACAAAACATTGTAGAAGGTTTGGCTGATGGGGTCACTTCTACTGAAATGCAACTAAAGTTGCTCAATGGGGCAAGAGCTTCTTTAAAAGAATTGCGTGAAGACTTTGAAGATTATATAAAGTCACGCCATTTACACTTTTATGTAAAGGGTGAAGAACGCTTTGATAAGATGCTCAACTACTGTCGATACCACAACAAACTTTGCGACTACGAAAATTTCTTCAAGCAATGGACTGACGAGGAAATGTGCAACTATGCGCTCACACTTTGCCACATGATTGACAAAATGATGATGAGTTTCCTCAAAAAGCTTGAACAAGAATTTATCACACAAGGTGGTATCAGAGAGCGCATGCACCGCGCCCGAACAGGTTATCGTAGCCAACAAAACGAAAGACTCAAAGAACTTGAAGAGTTCGTACCCAAGCTGCAGCAAAAAGTTCAACAAGCCGAAGCTAATGCTGCCCAATGGCAAGCTGCCTACGAAGACCTCAAACAACGCGCCCTCAAAGCTTATTACAAGCAACAAGAAGAAATTGAAGACCTAAAAAAGCAACTTGGCAAATAAATAGAAAAAGGGCTTTAGGGGCTATAGCTCCTAAAGCCTTTCTCTACCTTAAATAACTAAGTGCCAACTTAGCCTCCTCTATGCTAAGGCTAAGAGGAGGGAGCAAACGTAAAATGTTTGTTGAAGCAGCCCCTGTAAACATGTGCTTCTCGTGCACTAATTTGTTGCGAAAATCCTTGATAGGCTCATCATATTCAATGCCAATCATTAAGGCCTCACCACGCACATCCACAATGTGTGGGTTAGTAGCCTTAAGCTTGTTGAGTTCGTCAAGAAGGAAACTACCCACTTTAGCAGCATTCTCCACCAAGTGTTCGTTTTCTATCACATCAAGCACAGCCAAAGCTGCAGTACAAGCCAAGTGGTTACCCCCAAAAGTTGTACCCAGCATACCATAGGTAGCAGGAATGTTAGGCGAAATAAGCACTGCACCCATAGGGAAACCATTACCAATACCTTTGGCACAAGTAATAATATCAGGTTTCACATCCAAATGTTGGTGCGCAAAGAATTTACCAGAACGACCATAACCACATTGTATTTCATCACAAATAAGCAATGTACCAACTTCGTCACACACCTTGCGCAAACCTTGCATAAACGCCTTTGTCGCCATGCGAATGCCACCAACACCTTGAATACATTCCACAATCACAGCTGCCACATCCCCTTTTTTTAGTTCAGCAGTAAAGGCGTCTAAATCATTGAGAGGAAGAAATGTTACATGTCCGTTGGCATTAACAGGAGCTACAATTTTAGGATTGTCTGTAGCCTCAACAGCCAACGATGTACGACCATGAAAAGCCTTACCAGCTGCCAAGATACGCTTGCGCCCCGTATGGAATGAAGCTAACTTCAAAGCATTTTCGTTAGCCTCTGCACCTGAGTTTATCAAAAATAACTGATAATCGGGATAACCACACACCTTACCCAAACGTTCAGCCAACTGTTCTTGTAACTTATTGATGACTGAATTTGAATAAAAGCCCAACGTGCTAAGTTGTTGAGTAAGCATTTCCACATAATGCGGATGGCAATGTCCGATACTAATCACAGCATGACCACCATAAAGGTCAAGATATTCCTGCCCGTTTTCATCCCAAACATGACAGCCCTTGCCTTTTACTATATTAATATCGAATAATGGATATACGGGAAAAAGATTCATTCTTTTTATAAGTGTATTAAGTGTTAAGTTTATGTGCTATGTAAGAAATAGCACTTTTTTTAGAACGCTACTGGCTTCAAACGTAAACCTGTATCCTCTTCAAGACCAAACATTAAGTTCATGTTTTGAACAGCTTGTCCCGAAGCACCCTTTAGTAAATTGTCAATACAAGTTGTAACAAGCAGTTTGTCACGATGCTTTTCTACATGAATTAAGCACTTATTGGTATTTATCACTTGCTTCAAATCAATAGGTTTATCAACATAATGTGTAAAAGGTGCTTCGCTATAGAAATCACGGAAGTAAGCCTCAACCTCATCAATAGGTGCGCTGCTCTTTACTACTTCTGTAGCAAAAATACCGCGAGGAAAATCACCACGATAAGGAATAAAATCTATTTCGCTACAGAATGAAGGCTGCAACTGCTGTAAAGACTGTTTAATTTCAGGCACATGCTGATGTTCAAATGCCTTATAAATGCTCATATTGCCTGAACGCCACGAAAAATGTGTCGTAGCTCCAGGTTTAACACCAGCTCCAGTAGAACCTGTAATAGCATTTACCGAAATGTCATCGTTTAACAAGCCCGCTTCAGCTAAAGGTAAAAGTCCTAATTGAATACAAGTAGCAAAACAACCAGGGTTAGCCACATGCAATGTATTGCGAATTTGACTGCGATTAAGCTCTGGTAAACCATATACATAGTCATTGTCCTCAGCTGCCAAACGAAAATCTTGCGCTAAATCAATGATACGCACATTAGCAGGAATATAATGTTCTGCCAAAAATTGTGTACTTTTGCCATGTCCAAAACAAAAGAACACCACATCAACCTCATCAAACGGCAGTTGGTCAGTAAAGCGCATATTGGTCTCGCCATACAGTCCCTCGTGTACCTCCGTAAGCAAATTGCCCGCATTGCTTTCGCTATTAACAAAAACAATTTCAGCCTCAGGGTGATTTAGCAAAATACGGCAAAGTTCACCCGCAGTATAACCAGCACCACCGATAATTCCTATTTTTATCATAAGTATTTTTGCACCATTATAAATTAAGAGGTTAAAAGCGTAGAGAATTCACAGGAACGATGTCCCCCACCCTTTTAACCTCAAAAATAACAAATATCTAATTATTCACCATCGGGATGATTAGCATAGAACACACGGAGCGGTGTACTGAGCACCTTAATAAAGCCCTTAGCATCCTCAGCAGTCCAACCCTTTTGAGTTTCGCCATATTCACCAAACTTCGTCTTCACCAAGTCATCAGCACTTTCAACACCTACCGTATGGAAGCCCAACGGACGGAGTTCAAGAATAACAGTACCATTAACATAACGTTGCGACGAAGTAAGCATTGCTTCAATATCGCGCATCACAGGTTCAAGATATTGACTCTCATGCAAGAACATGCCATACCAATTTGCCACTTGATCCTTCCAATACTGTTGCCACTTTGAGAGCGTATATTTCTCCAAGAAACGATGTGCCCCAATAATCAATGCTGGAGCAGCAGCTTCAAAACCTACACGTCCCTTAATGCCAATAATCGTATCACCTACGTGCATGTCACGACCAATACCATAAGCTGCACCAATCTCTTCCACCTTACGGATTGCCGCAATAGGATCATCATAGCGAGTACCATTTATAGCTTTGAGTTCACCTTTTTCGAAAGTCAGTTTCAACTGTTCTGTGCCTTCTTTAGTAACCTGCTTGAGGTAAGCACTTTCGGGCAATCCTTGAGCTGAATCCAAAATTTCACCACCACAGATACTGGTACCCCAAATACCCACGTTATAAGAATACTTCAGTTTAGCAAAATCAGCCTTAAAACCATGTGCATTCAAGTAGTCCACCTCATCCTTACGACTCAAATTGCCATCGCGTGTAAGGGTAATAATCTCCATATCAGGACACATCACCAAAAATGTCATGTCAAAACGCACTTGATCATTACCAGCACCTGTTGAACCATGTGCTATAGCGTCAGCACCAATTTCCTTAGCATAACGCGCAATTGCCATACCCTGGAATATACGTTCAGACGATACAGAAATAGGATACACGTTATTACGAAGCACATTGCCATAAACCATAAACTTAAGGCTCTTTTCATAATACTCATGCGTAACATCGAGAGTAACATATTTTGTTGCTCCCAATTTATAGGCATTTTCTTCGTTAGCCTTGAGCTGTTCATCGCTAAAACCACCTGTATTGGCACAAGCAGCATAAACTTCGTACCCTTTTTCTTTAGCAAGGTACATTACTGTGTATGATGTATCAAGTCCGCCACTAAAGGCTACAACTACTTTTTTCTTAGCTTCCATATTTTTTGTGTGAAGAATTAAGGAATAAGGATGAAGTATGAGCTATACAATCTGCCGTTCAAAGAAACGAAGTAAATAAACATGCGCCATCTTCAGTTTCTTTCATCCATTACTACTATTACGCCTCGTGCGTGTTAATAAAGTCAATTACATCCTGCGGAACTTCTACAGGCAAGGGAGTATTGGGGTGACGTTCGGGATCAAAGAGCATACCCGTGCATACACAATATTTACGTTTGGTACGTGCCAAAACATCACAATTTATGCAACAAGGAGCTTCAGGAGTTCCACAACCTTTCCAATATTCATCATCTTGCGTGAGTTCGGCAAAAGGAACAGGCACATAACCCAAAGAAGTATTGATGCGCATCACAGCTCCCGAACTTGTCAGACCAAATATTTTTGCTTTTGGCCAACGCAAACGACTCAAAGAGAATGCCAAACGTTTGATACGTGTAGCCAAATGGTGACCACGGAATTTAGGCACAACAATCAAACCTGAGTTAGCCACGTAGTGCTTATTTTCCCAACTTTCAATGTAGCAAAAGCCAGCAAATTCCTCACCATAGAGCGCAATAATAGCTTTACGTTCCTTCATTTTGGTAGCCACATACTCATGCGTACGACTGGCAATGCCCGAACCACGCACCTTAGCAGCATCCGTAATTGTTTGTAATATGGTGTCGACGTACTTTTCGTGACTTGCGTCAGCCACTATCACTTTAATACCATCGTCATATTCTTCCATTATATAAAAGTTTTTGAGTTGTTATCAGGTTAAGTAGGTTCATGTTCAAACCCTTACATAATATTTACAACACAATGCTGCGCAATGCTGGAATTACCGAAGCCAACTCGTCTGTAAGTTCTTGTCGGCTTGCTTCTTCACGAATAATAATAAGTATCGTATCATCACCAGCAATCGTACCCAATACGGTGTTAAGTTTATGCGCATCAATGTCCGAAGCCAAACCGCCAGCATATCCTGGACGTGTTTTCAGCACAGCCATATGTCCTGAAAAAGAAATAGAAAGGAAACCCGAGTTACGCAAGTATTGCGGTACCACATCAGCTTTCACCGTGCGATGATACATAGGATTTTCGGGTAATACATATCTATATCCATCGGCAGTAAGCACTTTGGTGGCGTGCATTTTGTTTAAGTCACGCGAAAGAGTTGCTTGCGTCACATTGCAACCATTCTTAATCAATTCTTCAAGAATCTGCTCGTGACTACTGAGCGTATTGGTGCTTGCAAGTATCACTCTGAGCACCTCCATGCGTTTCATTCTGCTGTTCATATTTTGTATTATGTTTGTATTTTATGCTGCAAATATACAAATATATTTCGTAAGTATGCAGATATATACAAAAAAGTTTTGTTTATATCTAAAAAAATAATTTCATATTTACTTTTTCACACACAAATATCTTTTAAAATGCAACAATTCACCACACATTGCTTACTTTTTGAAAGCAATATTAAGAAAGATAACATTTTTATATTATTCATTATATATTCATTAAAATGAAATGTTGAATCTGAGACCACTTTCTGAAGGACTTTCTGAAGAAATATACACATCCTCTACACGAAACTGCCAATCATAAAGAACATAACCCTCCGTGCTGATATGACTATCATTCCCATAATAAAGGGTCTATAAGGCCAGCGATTAACTGTTGCTCGAGTTCTTGCAGCTTCTCGGTCTTATACGCATAGAGCTGCAGCGACGGCTTAACCTTTGGACGTTTTCTTATACGTCTATATCTCGCACCAATGCGCATAAAAAAACTGAAGATTCTCACGCTCGCTTTTTAACCAGATGCTTGTTGCCAGGCTTCCTATGCCTTCATTACGCTCTGTCTGTCGTTTTCGATGGCAATACGTACGGCAGCCTCGTTCTAGTTGTCCATTATGGGCTTGCGGCCTCATCCAGAGCGTGTCTCTTACGATATGCGTGACTCTTGCCTTGATGGTATCCTTCTTCCAATTGTAAACGTTGCTCGTCTGTCAGTTGTATAACTTTAATTCTTGCGATTGTCATAAGTATTTCGGTTTATAGTAATGTTCAAAAAAATAACTTCCGCAGAAAATCTGCGATCAAGAGCATCTGATGAGATAATTCCATTTAGGAAATTTATCATCAAAGACGATATGTCTGCCCTTCTCGGATTCGTAAGATTCCAGTTATAAAGTTACGAAAATTCCTTCAGATCTTAGACTATTAACAGCTAATAATCAGCAAATTAAGCAATAAAACACATGCTACACATGAGTATAAAAACAATATCTTTACATGGCTATTTTGTCAGGTTTTTGGCAGTTTATGTTTAGCTCATCATCAGATGCTCTTGAACGCAATTTTTCTGCAATGCAAAATATGCATACATTTTGTCATAAGGCATTTTCAACATGTATGTTTATAAAGATCGAATATGCGATGTGATAACAAAAAAGCAGTCTTTGATTTGCAGAATAATAATCATTGCGGAAATATTCTTTTTAGAGTGAACTCATATATGATTTTTTTTACCTTCTAAAAGATAACCCATTATAAGAGCAACTTGTGCTATTTAATTATTTCTTCTTCATATCAAATCGATATGCTAAACGCAGCATTACATACGATGGCAAGGCATTATGCCATGTTTCGGTTATGCCTTGCGCATTGATTACTTTTGTTACGTTTGAAAGTCCTTGAAATATGTCGAATCCTTGCAATGTAACACGCAATTTGCCTTGCATAAACATCTTGTGAAGTTGGGCATTTGCCACAAAGCGAAGGTCGTTCATCGTGTGATCGCTATAACCTTCACGCTCTAACAAATTCAAATCGAACATAAGATTAAAATCGAGTGGTAACTGCACAGAACTTCCGAGCGAGTAGGTTATGTCAAAACTATTGATATCTGCAAATGAACTCCGTTGACTCGTGGCATGAAGATAACGACCGTTTATTGTGGCATTTAATAACACTTTACCCATTCGCATGTCTAATTTGAAACGTTCGTTCACCCCAAGATTGCGAACCGAAGAGCGTGCCGACACATAATCCACACTATTCATATAGTCTGCTTTAAAAGCATTGTGGAAAATGAAGCGTTGATGCTTATCTAATCGGCGTCCATAGTTGAGCGATACTCCCATTTGCCAATTTCCATTGACATTGCAAGGCTTATATGAACGAACCCCAGTTGTTTCATTGAGTGTTTGACCATAAGCCAAAGCATGCTTTGTCATATTCCAATAGGCTGCAATGTCCATAGTCATAGCATTCTCTTCCTTCCTAAAAGAACGAACAATGTCAACACGATGATTGGTGGCAATTTTTAAGTCGGTATTACCATACACTATGTTTAATGGGTCTGAATCGTCCATATAGGGCTGCATAGAAATCACATTGGGCAAAGCATGGCTCAACTTATACTCTACATAAAAGTCGTCCATTCTATAGCTGACCTCTGGTTCAAACAGCCATTTACTTCTGCGAGGAAATAAATTCAGCGTGTTACGGTGATAACTCAAACGGTCGTGCTGCCAAATGACCACAGGCTTGATGTGAATGTGCTTTGCAAAGTCTGACCAATAGAAAATGAACTCTGCGTCCACATTGTGTCGCATTGTGTTGCGACGTGTCCAAAGACTATTGCCTTTATCCATCGTTTGATGGAGTGCTTCTATAGTAGAGGGCAACAAAGCAAAAGCTGGCATGTCTGTTCCCAATGCATCTAAACGATAACGAGGAGAATTTGAATCAGCATAGTCATCGGTAAACGTGTAGGAAGTTTCAATGCTGATAGGATCTAACCGAGCACGATACTGCGCATTCCATTGACCATTGATTGTGAAATTCTGATTGGGCAAAAACCAATTTCTACGTTCTGAGGATTGCTCACTATTAGGCACATAGTACACATAATCAGAGAATGCGTCTTGATTTTCGCGCTTCACGCGTACATCACCGCTTAAATGCATATAATCGGGGGTATGGGGAACCATATAGAAACTTTCCATGCTGAACGCTGTTTGCCATGTATTCTTTTTTGAAAACATGTCGTTACGCGACTTATTCAGCAACAAAGCATCCAAATATGCACTGGATGAAGGCATGAAAAAAGCATTACTACCTGTTCCGACAAAGCCCGCGAAAAGCGAATCTAACGATGCAGAACGATAACTCTCGAATGGATTTCCGTTAAATTCAGCATTTCTTCCTTCTATTTGGTTTTTGCTGTGTTCGTAAAATCCCGAAAGATTCATCGAAATAAAGTTTGCTTGATTGCGAAGTTCTAAATTGTGCACGCTTTCTACACTGTAGTTTTTGATATGACTTTTATTGGTACTACGTGTAAAAACGCTTCCATTTTGTGGCATGAATGTTTCTCCAGAAGTAGCACTTTCGCTGAAGGACTTTTGGAATAAGACTTTTGCATTGCCCATATACTTCCATCGATTCTTCTTATCCTTTATTAAAGCCTCTACTCCACCTTTCACTCTGTCTGTTTGTCCACCTACGCTACCTTGCGGATTCCATTCACCACTGGTTCCTGGTTCGCGTGTATCGTTTGTGTTATTGGCATTTCCATAAACAGCTACACGAGAATTTGTTGTGAAACGAAGACCAAACAACTGCCCCATGTAACGATTGTGTAATCCATATCCAGCCTCAGCATTGGCTGTCCATCCGATGGAATATTGCTTTTTAAGACGTACGTCTACTACAAGGGGGAGTTCCTTTATATTCCTCTCTTGTGTTATATAACTATAGGCATGTGATTGGTGATATGATTTTACCTTATCAACCATAAATGCTGGAAGATTTTCTAGAGCTACACGAGGGTCACCCCGAAAGAAATCTTCTCCATTTACGAGCAAACTGCTTACTTGCTCTCCGTTGACAGTAATTTGTCCACCATTGATGCTAAAACCAGGCAACATCTTCAGTAAGCCATCAAGCATGGAGCCGTTTTGCAATTGAAATGCGTCTGCGTTCCATTCTAAAGTATCACCCTTAACAACCATTCTCACTTTCGACGCACGAACTACGGCTTCTCCCAAGGTTTTCTCTGCTAATGCTGATTTTTTTATCTTACGCATAAACATAGCTGGCAACTGCATCCAATCTTCTCGATGTCCTGCCTTGGCTTTATAACTCAAAGCAACAGTTTCGTAGCCCTCTTTTTTCAGACGAATGATATACGACTGTCCTTTTCGCAACTTTATACCTTCTACTGCATCTATATTATGTACAAAGCCGTATGATTTCCATAAACCGCGTGTGGTTAAATTAAACACGGAAGTACTATCAGTTCGTAGAAATTCCACATTTACATGGTCTAATAATTCGTAAGTAAAAGCATCTTTCACAGCCCCTCTTACCACAATGCTGTCTTTGCTTGACTGAGCTATTACTGTAGTTAAGGACATAAAGACACATAACAGGATGAAGATTCTTAACTTATTCATTATTTTGATATGCTTTTAATTTAAATTCGATAGTTCAAGTTTCGCAAGTTAATAAAAAATAACGTAACTACTTAAAACAAAAGGGTATAGAAGTTTGCCTATGTAGCATTTTTTTGTTAATTTGTAGTAAACTGAAAACAAAATACAAATACTTCCATACCCATGAGCAAAGGTAAGAGCTTTATTTCAGAAATCGGCAAATATTTCAAAGAAAATGATGCCACGAGTGCAATGATCCAGATATTTATTTTTGCGTTTCTTATCCCGAACTCGCGTATAATAGTCTTCGCATCGGAAGCATACTCGTAATCAGCAAGTCTTCGGCGGCTGACACACAGATATTTATACCCTTTTTCTCTTATTTTCTGCAAGTTATCCTCCGTGGCAATCCCCACATCTAAACATACAAGCACTTTCTCCTTCGGATTGTTCTGCAAACGTGTTTTGGCATACAGCGTATCGACCATACCAGGAAGATATTTGGGGTCGGCTGTATTCCCTGCAAGAATAGAAGAATATCGTATAAAACCCTCTTTGTTGATACAAAGTGTAAGCACAAGCAGCTTGCAGTCTGTGCGTTTTTCCTTTGAACGACCAAACTGTGCTTTCTGACTGCCATCTTTGCGTCCCTCAAAATAGAAATTGGTTAGTTCGATATAGCAATACGGTTGGTGATCAGAGAAAGAAAATGGTCAGCACAATCTATTTGAAATTATGCTTGAATGCATGTTAATTGCCGAAAAAAGCCGAAAAAAGGCAAGATAAATATCTAACTTTACACACATTTTTTTGCCAAGACGAAAAAACTCAGTATATTTGCCCAAAAGATGAGATAGTCGTTCGTTTTACGAGATATCTCAATCATGGAAAACATTATTTGTAGGCTCTTAAACAATAAACTTAAAGCCGAAGACGAACTTTTCTTTTCCGAATAAACAATTATCAATATCTATAACAACCACCTGCAGAGGACGAATATTCGTTTTTTGCAGGTAAAAAACAACTCATTACTCCATGGATTGGTTTCAATCTCTATTCTCAACAACCGGATCGGTGGCACACATTGTGTTACTCTTCTCGCTTGTGATTGCTGTGGGCGTTGTGTTAGGCAAGATCAAGATAGGAAGCGTATCGTTGGGTGTTACCTTCGTGTTGTTTGCCGGCATTGTGGTAGGTCACATCTACCGCCAGCTCGGCATTGCCGACCCTGACGGAGGATATGCTTGTCCTGCTAACGTACTTGCGTTTATCCAGGACTTTGGACTTATTCTCTTTGTCTATTGTATCGGTTTGCAGGTTGGTCCGAGTTTCTTCCAATCGTTTAAAAAAGACGGTGTACAGATGAATCTCGTGGCTGTGGGTATTGTCGTGCTCAACGTGCTTACGTTGCTCGGTCTCTACTACATTGTCCCTGCATTCGACAAGTCCGACCCCACAAGTTTGCCAATGGCAGTGGGTGTGCTTTATGGTGCTGTTACCAACACCCCTGGTTTGGGTGCTGCGCAAGAAGCCATCAACACATTAGGCATTGACATGCACGGACAAAACATTGCAGCAGGTTATGCTTGCGCCTATCCGCTCGGTGTAGTAGGCATTATTGGCGCAACCATTGCCATTCGCTACATCTGCCGCATCAAGCTCGAAAAGGAAGAAGAGCAAATTCGTGAAACTCAAGAGGACAATCCGCATGCCAAGCCTCACCACCTCTCGCTCCGCGTAGAGAACAAGGCACTCGAGGGCAAAACCTTTTCACAACTCACACAGTTCTTGGGTCGTACGTTTGTATGTACACACTTCAAGCATGGTGATGACATTATCTCGCCTACTAAAGATACCCAACTACACGTTGGCGACGAAATGAATGCTGTATGTGCTATGGACGATGCCGAAGCTGCAATAGCATTTATCGGTCGTGAAATCGAAGTTGACTGGCAAGCAGAAAAGGCTCCTATCGTGTCGAAGCGCATTCTCGTTACTCAGCCCGAAGTCAATGGTAAAACATTTGGCGAGATGCACTTTAGCTCAATGTATGGTGTAAACGTAACCCGTATTACCCGTCAAGGCATGAACCTTTTTGCAGACCGTTCTTTGCGTATTCAGATTGGCGACCGCTTGATGGTTGCAGGTCCTGAAGACAGTGTAACCCGCGTAGAACGCATCTTGGGTAACTCAGTGAAGCGTCTTGATCACCCCAACGTAGGTGCCATTTTCTTGGGTATTTTGGTTGGTATTATCTTTGGTAGCATCCCCTTCCAGTTCCCTGGCATGGCAACTCCTTTGAAACTTGGTTTGGCAGGTGGTCCACTCATCATCGCTATTTTGGCAGGTGCTTATGGTTACAAGTTCCACTTGGTTACCTACACCACCACATCCGCCAACCTCCTGCTTCGCGAAATTGGTTTGATTCTCTTCCTCGCAGCAGTTGGCATTAAGGCTGGTAGCAACTTCTGGGATACAGTGGTACAGGGCGATGGTCTTACTTACGTATGGGTAGGTTTCCTCGTTACCATTATCCCCTTGCTAATTATGGGCGTAATTGCTCGCTTGCGCTTTAAGCTTAACTATTTCACATTGATGGGTATCATTGCCGGTTCAAACACCGACCCCCCTGCATTAGGCTATGCTAACCAAACAGCAAACAACGATGCAGCTTCTGTAGGTTACTCTACAGTTTACCCCTTGTCAATGTTCTTACGCATCTTGGTAGCTCAGGCCATCATCTTGTTCCTGTGCTAAACATAAAAATCTGATAAAAAAATCTTGGCAACTTACTGCATGCAGCAAGTTGCCAAGATTTTTTAAGTAGGTATTCAATGAAATCTTCTAAACTTTTCTGCCGAAAATTAGATTTAAACTAATTTTGAAGACCCACTTACCTACTTATAAAGGCAGTTCTTAATATTTCTGTAAGCAGAACCACACCTATATATATAGGTACTATTCCAAAAACTTATCCATCATCTCCATTCCCTTTGCCGTAGTACAACCTCTTATATAAGGAATCATAGTGTTGGCAAAAAGTTCACTTTGTGGAAATTGGTCAATCAATCCATTGCGCACCATTGTATCAAGCCCCGACGAAAGTTGGCGACTAACAATGCGAAAATTAACATCTTCACGGAATAATCCTTGTTCCTTACCCTTATTCAAAAAGTTCACCGCATCATCCTCCTGCGCATGCTTACACTGGCTGATGTATTCCATCACACGCGGATATTTAATTAAATCCGAAATAAACTGTGGTGATACCTCATCAATATGCTTTAATTTTTCCTTAAATAATACAAGTAAAAACTCAAGCACATTATCTGTCTGTTCAGCCACTTTTTCTAAAAACTTTCTTTCATCTTCATTGTGATGCTTTACACAAGCTAACAACAGTTGTTCTTTGTCAGCAAAAATCTGATAGAGTGTGCGCTTTGACATCGTAAGTTCGTGTGCTATATCATCCATCGTTACACCACGCAATCCCTGATGGTGAAACATTTTTGTGGCAACTTCCACGATATGAACGCGAACATCAGCTCGCTGCTGTATGAGGGTACTCGTTGTGGGCATATTACTAATAGATTAATGTATTTATCGGTTGCAAAGATAGTGCAAACCGAATGCAAAAAGCAAAACTTGTTTGAGCTTTTTGCTGAGGTGCAGCCTATCTTAGGCAAAGATAGTGCAAACAGAATGCAAAGATATGAAAACTTTTTTGCCTATAAGGGTTTTACACTTTGATTTTTAAGGATTTTAAAAAGACGTTTTTGCATACACAATCAAACATGATTCTAACAAAAACGGTCTAAATAATATGTTATAAAACATATTTTTGATTTTTAGTACCTATATAATAAGGTATATAAAGCAAGAATGTGCTACATTTGTCAGCAACAAAACCCTAAGCTCCACTTAAGGTTTCATTAAAAACATCATACAAAACCTTTAAACCGACAACTGACGTATGAAAAAGTTTATTCTATCTCTAATGTTGGCACTCGGTGCAATGGGTACAGTCCATGCACAAAAAACACCGCATGCCTTTGGTGCACATTTTGGCGGTTCAACCATCGACTTGGAGTATCAATACCACTTTAGCAAGCGCAACTTTTTAGATTTAACCGCAGGTCTCTTTAACCTAAGCGATGGCTTTGCCTTTCAAGGCATATATAATTGGAACATAAAACAATGGCCTAATTGGACGCCACGCTTTGCTACCTGGAAATTTTGGGGTGGCTTTGGTGGTGGACTCGGATGTTACGAGGACGATGATTATGATAGTTTCTTCTTAGGTCCAGTAGGCACTTTGGGTTTTGGCTTCCAACTAAAAGATGTGCCATTGACCTTTGGTGTAGATTATCGTCCTATGGTAGCATTTAACTTTGGCGATGGCGATGCTATCATCGACAAAGGTTTCCGCAACATTGGTGTTACACTGACATATCATTTCTAAAGATTTTTTTAAAGCATTCAAATACCGATTTAAAGTGTAAACAAAAAGTATCTTAACTTACTTAGCAAAGTAAGTTAACTTAAATGGACAAATAAGTTAACTTAAATGGACAAGTAAGTTAAGATACTTTTTGTTTACAGTGTGTCTAGTAAAAGTCAGGATGACATATTGTCTCGCAAAGTATTATAGTATTACTTTGCTGTTTAATATGGTAATACTTGCCCATTTAATACGTATTTCTTTGCCAAGTATTACTATATTACTTTTTCAACACACAATTTCTGCTTTTTTCGACCAAAAGTCTATTGATTAACTCGACCAAGTTAATTGATTAACTTTGCCTTTTCTATT
>ERZ1023617.28-NODE-28-length-65337-cov-34.800404_pt1 | contig 65337 bp, 66 predicted proteins | sample MGYA00380328_ERZ1023617 | MGnify/ENA primary metagenome ERZ1023617 (study PRJEB33179, sample SAMN07448977) | human gut metagenome | biome: Human-gut; feature: Human associated habitat; material: Faeces | host: Homo sapiens | place: India: Bhopal | collected...
TTTGATACCGATATCAAGAGCAGCGTGGCTGGTCAGCTCAACCCTCTCTTCAAGAACTTCACTCAGAGTGACAAGATGAACATCAATTGCGAGATAGATGATGTAGCCCAGGGTGCTCCATTGGCATTCGACAAGAGCTGGAATTTCGAATATCAGGCAGGCAGTCCTGCCCTCTCAGGGGGTGTAACCGATTTTGCCCGCCTTTTCCCACAAGGTCTGCCATTCTTCGGTATGAAGCAGGTGAATTTCCTGGATAAGAATAATGATCAGAACTATTACTTCGCCGCCCCATTGCCAAGCGCAAGATTCGGAGCAAGATTGTAAACAGTAATTATAAAAAAGGAAAGCATGCAGGCTATAGAAATGTAGCTTGCACGCTTTTCTTTTCTTCATATTTATACTCTCCTTTTAGTATTAATCTCGGGAAAAGTTTAGGTTGTTACAGGAAAAGTATTGATTGTAACTGGAAAAAATGTTCTTTAACCCTATTAAAATCTCCGTTCATAGACGTTGAACGGCGGTTCAGCGTCTTTGAACGGACGTTCAACGTCTATGAACGGAGATTTTATCTAGGTATAAAATCAAATGCAAGTACAGTTTCTGTATTATTTAATGGTAAGTCTCGTCCAAATCCATCTGGGAATCATTCTCCAGAGCGAAACGAGAATGCTGTATTTCCAGTCAATGGTTTTGACAGTTTTTCTCCGTTCTATAGCATTTACAATCTGCTGAGCCACTTCCTGAGGAGTTAATTGCAGGGGATAATTGCTGCCAGCTATTAGGTCGGTTTTTACGAAACCCGGGCGGATATCTGTGATGGCGATAGGAAGATGGCGCATGTGAGCCTGCTGGGTGAGGCACTCCAGGTAGTGATTCTGGAAACGCTTGGTGGCAGAATAGGCAGGAGCTGCTCCGAGCCCTTTCGTTCCGGCAATAGAGGTAATGCAGGCGATGCGGTAAGTATCGCAGCTTCTATCTTTACCTTGCCTTTGTCCTTGGCCCGGCTCTTGCCCTTGATTCTGTTGGGCAAACCAGTTGAACGCCGTATCTACCATTCTGACAAATCCCAGTCCGTTGGTCTCTACGGTCTTCATTTCTTTCTCGATATCTAGAGAATTGTTTTGCCATCCGATTCCTGAACTATGGAAATATAAATCCATCCCACCGAGTTTTTCGATGAGTTTCTGAAGTAGGGAAGGGGCTTCTGGCGAAGTCACATCTATCTGTTGATAGCAGGCGATTTCTCCCTTGGAAGCCTTTGGACTTTCTGAAATCAAAAGGTTTGTATTCCTTTTCACTTCTTCAAGTCTTTCTATTCTTCTTCCCGCTATTCCCACCTGCCAACCTCTCTGCGCTAAGAGGCTGGCTACTTCCATTCCTATTCCTGAGGTTGCCCCCATCACAATCGCTTTCTTTGCCATAGTTTTTTCTTTGACGATTTTCCTTATTCCTTTAAAAAGGGAATATTCCATTTTGTTAAACTAAATGCAAAGATAATGTTTTTCTTTGAATGTGCGCATTATCTACTTGTTTTTTTCATCTTTCTTCCTACAAAATTCCATGCAGGCATTTTCTTTAGGGTACTTCTTACCGGCTGAACATCCCATAGCAGGAAGATGAGCAATACGGCAAGACCGATGATACAAGTAATGCCATAGAGGTTCCGGATACTGAGCATCAGAAGATTGGTAGCATCGTAAGGCAATCCGCGCGACATGTTGTCTGCCATCTGATAACGGAGTCCGAAACTGTACAAACCTGAGCACATCGCTGACATCGGACCGTTGCGGATGATGCCTGCCATTGTCAATCCCATGAAGAAATGCTGGAACGGCATCAGTTCTTCCAGATACACGGTGAGCATGCAGAAGAAGATGGCGTTGCCGAAGCTCCGCAGGAAGCAAGGCAGATAAAGTGCCTCGATGTTGAGACCCGGATCGATGAGGAAATACATCATCACAGGATAACATACCATCGTTGCCACGCCTATCGTGAGCAGACGGGTGTATTTCTGATGAAGCACCTTGCACCAGAAGAGGCAGAAGAGGCAACCGGCGATGGCTCCTGTCCATTCCACAAAGTTGAGCACGTTGGTGGTGATGTTGCCGAAATGCAGCACGCTACCCGTAAAGGCGGTTTGCAGCACTTTAGGCGTACTGCCCATAAATTCTACGAAAGCGAAGAGAATGAGCAGCGGGATGAGTCGCTTATATTTCCACGCCTCGGGGGCGATGTAAGGGTGGCGCACATGTAGCATTCGCTGGATGCAGAAATATCCTGTAAAAATAAAGAGTACTACATCCATCTGCATAATCTTCGAATCGAGCCAGTTGTAGTGCTCGCCATAGGTGAAGAAGAAGATGAACTCCAGCATCCATGCCGACCATAGGATGCAGCCCAGATAGTCGAGACTGATAAAAGGCAACGGCTTCATGAAGTGGAAATCGTGGGTAGTGACGTAGACGGTAAGTGCCACCAGGAGCAGGGCTCCCGTCATCGCCCAGTTGATGATGCGCCAATCCTGATACATGTAAATCAGATGTTCGGTAATCCAAGGCGAGAGGAACATGTTTCCCAAAACGATGCAGTAGAGCAGGGGGAAGAAGATGGTGAAATCGCGCTTGGAGGTCATCCACAACTGGATGGTGCTCATACACTCGAAGGTTCCGCAGAGTTTGAAAAAGCCTGCGATGTAAGCGAGAATGCACATCACGGGCACAGAGTCGGTCCACATGATGAGGAAATTACAAGCTGCCACTACCAGGGCCGCATTCAGCAGGAGCTGGCGGTTGGTAAAGTGGAACTTCATCTTGAAGAGGAAGGGGAATGGCATCGCCACGCCCACCACGTTGAACATGATGATCATGAGCACGTCTTCTCTCATCAAACTGTACTCGCCCATCACCTGGCTCATGGCTCCTCCATAGATTCCGCTCGACATCAGGAAGATGAAGGCGAAGAGGAGATAAATCCAAGGCTGTAACCGGCGAGGAATATATCCATTGAATGAAGGGACTCGAAATGGTCCCTGTAACATTGGAGGTCCTGGCATTTTATATAATTAATAATTTATAGCTTATAGAACATTCTATTTGATGCGAACCTTGGCTTCTACGTTCAGTCCGGCACGGAGCAAGGCTATCTGTTTCGGGTCATTGTCCTTGGTAAGGGCGATGCGAACAGGCACACGCTGCTCTACTTTTACGAAGTTGCCGGTGGCATTATCCACAGGAATCATGGAATAGGCATTGCCGGCTGCGGCAGAAAGGGCTTCTACCTTGCCATGGAATACTACACCCGTGATAGCATCTGCCGTGAAATCTACAGTCTTTCCGACGGTAATACCGTCCATCTGAGTCTCACGATAGTTGGCTACCACCCATACATCGTTGTCATCCACGATGCGGGCGAGCATCTGACCAGGCTGTACCAGCTGTCCCTCGTGAATATCCTTTCTTCCCATCACGCCATCACAGGTTGCCACGATTACGGTATAGGAAAGGTTGAGGCGAGCCAGATTGAGCTGTGCCTCTGCCACGCTCTCTCCGGCACGTGAACCGCCGAGCTGCTGGGTCTGTACATTGCGAACTGATGCGGCGCTAGCCTTTCTGCTGCTTGCCTGCTCATAGCGTGCCTTGGCTCCCAGATAGCGGGCATAAGCGTTGTCATACTGTTGACGGGTAACTGCATCCTTCTTCATCAGAGCCGCAAAGCGGTCGAAGTCCTGCTTGGCATTCATCATATCCACACGAGCCTCCTCAATACCGGCTGCTGCTGTCTGTACATTGGTATTGGTGGTGCCCATGCTGGCGGTAACAACCGAAGAACTTGACTTGGAGCCACGCAAGCCTGCTTCAGCCTGAGCTACATGCAGACGGAACTCAGCATCCTCGATGATGACGAGAGTATCGCCCTTCTTTACGTGCTGATAGTCGTTGAAGCGAATCTCCTTGATGAATCCCGGCACACGGGTATTGATAGGGGTGATATGGCGGTTTACCTGTGCATCATCGGTATAAGCCACATCGCTGCCATGATAGAAATGGCTGAAGCACCAGCCGATAGCTCCCAGAAAAAGGAGGATAATCACTACATTATATATTCTCTTGATAATCTTCTTGCTCATAATTTTGCTAGTTTATTTTATAGTTTTTGAAGAGCAAATGAATTGGCTTTCCCTTCGGACGCCGAACGTTGTTTCTTCACTCTTCGTTCTTCACTCTTCACTTTCTAAATTTCTCCTGCCACGTACTTCATGCGATAGTAGGCATAAACGATGTTGATACGGGCATCCACCTCGCTGAGCTCGGCATTGAGCTTGAGGTTGGAGGCATCAACCATATCCGTAACCAAAGCCAGTTGACTGAGATAGCGGGCATTCATCACATCGTAGTTCTGCTGTGCCAGCTCTACGCTCTTTCGCTGCGTTTCCAGTTCTACGTAGGTTTGCTGATACTGCACGTAGGCAGCCTGCACATTGTTGTTGAGCTGCTCTTTTTGTACGGCATGTGCCTCTTTAGCCTGACGGGTCTCTACGGCTGCCTGCTTGATTCGCTTGTTACTCTTGAAGAGAGAGCTGAGGCTGTATTTCACGCCTACGCCCACATACCAGACGTTGAGGTTCTTATCAACAGGTGGCAATTCGAAGAGGATAGGTCCATCGAAGTTATCTGCGGCAACGAAAGCTACCTTTGGCAGAAGATCGCTCTTGGCAATCTTCTCCTTCTGCTCAGCGATGCGGATGGCGTTACTGCTCTGCTCCAGGAGTGGGGAGTTCAGAGTACCTGCCGTCTGCCAGTAAGCCTCGCCTTCCTTGCCGTAGGTCTTGTCGGCAATGGTGGCATCAGGGATAATCTGAATCTCCTGATTTCCCTGGTTCATTCCGAGGGTATTGCAAAGCTGATGGTTCAGGATGCTCCGGTTATTTCTGAGTGCCGTCAGACCGAGCTTGAGGCTTTCCATCTGGAGTTCGTATCGGGTGATGTCGTTCTTCAGCGCCATGCCGTGCGTCTGCTTCTCCTTGATGTCGTCGATGAGCTGGCGGGTCAGTTCGATGTTCTTCTCATAAACCTTGATACGGTTGTCTATCTTGTAAAGGTCGAGATATTGACCGAGGGCGATGAAGCGAATCTGCTGTCGGGTAAGTTTCACGCCTACTTCTGCCTGCTGCTTTCCGAGTTCGGCGAGTTTGATGCCTGCGTTGATGGCTCCACCGGCGTAAACCACCTGCTGTGCCTGGAAGGCGAAGTTGTTGCCGAAATGTGGGGATTTCAAACCATGAACGTTGCTGAAGTCGCGGTCGGTAATCAGCGCATTGCCGATGTAACTGAAAGAGAGGGAAGCATCAAGGTCGGGCAGTTTCTTGCTTTTAGCCGATTCGATGCCGAGATGTGCAGCTTCTACTCCTGATAATGAAGTGCGAAGGCTTTTGCTGTTATCCTCAACCTTCTGGAAGAGTTGGCTGATGGTCATGTTTTCTTTCTTGCTGACAGGCAAGGATGTTGCCGCCCCTTCTGTGGTTTGTGATTGAGCCGGAGCCCAAAGAGTTCCTCCTGCAAGCAGAAGGCTTACCAATAAGATGTTCTTAATCATTAATCATTACTTTTTGAATTTCGGGTGCAAAGGTACGGAGTTTTGGGCGAACAATCACTTTAAATTTTTCGCGGCGGATGGACGATTTGGGAATAATAGTTCTTTTATGTCACATATTTTGTGTAATTTTGCAACCGAAATAGGAATAAAGAGACATAATAACTCTATATATAAAAGGTGTAGATGGAATTATCAGAATTAAGCAGTTATCAGGAAGCAAGCCTTTCCTGCTCTGGTTTGGAGGAATGGCAGGAGGGTCCGCAAGTATTGACTTACGGAGCAATATTGATTTGCCGGAAAGGAAAGGCGAGGCTACAGGTGAATTATAAGGATTGGCAACTTTATGATGGAGCGGTCATTACCGTGTTCCCAAATGATGTGGTGAAACTGAGAGTTGAAGAAACTTTTCAAGTGGAAATGCTGAAATATAATCCTTCCTTGCTTCGTGAAGCAAGTCTGCAACTGGAACAGACGGTGTATTCTTCCTTGCGGGAAGACAGATGCAGACAGGATACCCCCGTGGTGACAAACATCATCAATGGTATGTTTGCCCTATTAAAAGTTTATTTCGACCAATCGGAGTGTACTTGTATCTCCCAATTGGTATTGTGTCAGTTGAAGGCGTTCTTCATCGGTTTTCATGAGTATCTTCAGCGCAATCCGCAATACCGACCAGATGAAGTGAAATCGTATCGCGTAAGAGAACTGTTCAATCGGTTTATGATGCTGCTGGAGAAGGATTACAAGATATCAAGGGATGTGAACTATTATGCCGAACAGATGAATATCTCCTCGAAATATCTCACCAACATCGTGAACCAGGTAACGGGGCATACCCCCAAGACTATCATCGACCAATACGTGATTCTGCAGCTTAAGATGCATCTTAAGCGAACTACGCAAAGCATCAAGGAGATGGCTTGGGAGTTTCATTTTGCCGATGTCAGTTTCTTCTGTCGTTATTTCAAGAAGCATACAGGGCTGACGCCGCAGCAAATCAGGGAATAAAAGGGAAGGCGCGTGCTAGAAACTCTGTTCCAGCACGTGCTGCAAGCAATCTGCAACAACCTTCAATTTTTTCCTAATCTCTTCTTCTCCATTCTCTTGAATATGTTCAGGCGATAGTGCCTTCAGTTCTTCCAGACAACTCATCTGCATCATACTGGCAATCGGCAGAAGTTTGTGAGCAGCTTTTCCTATTTTATCTATAGATAAGGAATCCTCTTCCATGGCTTCTTTCAAATTCTTAAGATGTTCTGCCAGTTCCTGCTTCACGGTGTTGAGTATCTCTTTTGCTGCCTCTTCATCGCCCTCTGCAAAAGCCAGAAGAGCGTCAAAGTGGGATTGAGGTTCAGAATCTATTCCCAGGATAGCTGATAACTTTTCTATGCTGAATGGCTTGAAAAGACAGTCGTCGAAGCCAGCTTTTATAAGTTGTTCCCGGATACTCGTATCATGCGCTGTCATAGCAATGACAGTCATATTGGTATGGTTGATGTGGGTAATCATCTCTGTACCATTCATTTCTGGCATTTCTATGTCCATCAGCATGAGGGCTGGCTGCTCATTGTGCAGGATGGTGAGTGCATCAATCACATGATTGCAGGCGAATACTTGCCAGGAATCGCCTGCTATGCGTCGCAGCATTTCCTGGAGAAGTTGAAGCTGAAGCTTGTCGTCATCGAGAATCAGAACCTTATGGTTGGCAAACTCTTGTAGAGCCTTCTTTTTGTTGTCTGAGTCCTTGGCTTCCTGATGATCAGATGTTTGTTTGATATCCTCCTGCGAATCATCTTTTGGGGCAGGTTCTATAGGTAGCGTAACGATGAAATTGGAACCTTTGCCCAAGGTAGAACGAAGTAGAATTTCTCCACCGAGAAGCGACACCAGTTCTTGAGTGATAGACAAGCCCAGGCCTGTTCCCTCGATGCCTTGTGCACTCTTTAATCTGGTGAATGCCTGGAACACTTTCCGCTTTTCCTCATCGGTCATTCCCTTACCCGTATCTTTCACGCTCATGGTGAGTGTCAGCTTACCCATGATTTTGGAAACTCGTGCCTCAATGTTGACACTTCCGTGATCGGTATATTTGATGGCATTGCTCACCAGATTATCCAGAATCTGACGAATACGGAAAGCATCGGCTAGGAATAATTCCTTGTCTGTTTCATTCTCCTGATTTGCTTCCTTTTTCATTCCCATCGTCATCTCATACGAAATGGTTAAGCCTTTCTCTTCGGCTCGCAATCGCATTCCCTCTACCGATTCTTTCACCAGTTGGGCTGGAGAGAAAGAAACAGGCTGAACCTTCATCAGTCCATTTTCCAACTGATGATAATCAAGAAGAGAAGCTACGAGTCTGGAAAGATGAGCTGCTGAGTTCTTGATATTTTGAAGACATTCCATACCTTGTGCTTCGGTGACGTATTCTTTCATCAGGTCGATGAAGCCAGAAATGGAGGCTGCGGGCGCCTTGATATCGTGCGTAATGGTGAGGAGAAGTCGTTCACGTTGGTTCATGATGCGTTGAATTTCTTCGTTGGCTGCCTCAAGATTCTCCCGGTAGATGCGTTCTTTTCTTGCATCGCGCCAGATGAACCAAATCATGACGATAATCGCAAGGAAGGTTACTAGTGTAAGCAAACCTATTTGCCACAATAGCTGTTTACGGGCAGCCATCGCTTTGTTGATGGCTTTTTGCATAGAGTCACGTTCCCTTTGGTGTACGTCACTCAGTTGCTTGGCAGAACGTAAGGCAAGTTTTGTACTGACTATTTTCAAGTCTTCCATCTCTTTGTTGATACTTTCCTTATGATCTTGCGTAGCAACCTTCTCCTTCTTGTCTATCTGGTCCAGAATGTTGGCTACATTTTCTGCCACATTCACAGGAGTTGTGATAGAATCAATGATGGCTCTGTTGCTGTCTTGCTTGATGCTTAGCGTCTCTGCATGCTCTTTCTTGAAAGCATCAGCTAGTCGGCGGAAGAATCCTCGGCGGGTCTTCATTACTTCCACCGTAGTTTTCTTTGCCTCGTGGGTTTGTGGGGCTTTGGAATGAACAACGATAGAATCCTTGCCGGTATTCAGACTTTTAACCTTATCTTGCAGATAATTGGACGTAGATTTCCCTGCCATTGCATCAGAGAGTTGCTTCAAGTTCTTCTGCTCTTCTTTGAGCAGAGAAGTCATGGTACTGTCGGCCGCATCCTTTTTCTTGATGTACTCACGGGATGCTTCGTTGATGGCGATGATGCTCTTGGTGTTGCTATATACGAGACTGATTGCCAGAATCATGATAATGGCAATAATGCAATAGCCGAGGGCTACCTTGAGTGGAATATTGTTCTTGTGCATGTGAAATCTACTTACTTAATTATCTTTTGCAAAGATAGTGCAAACGAGCGCAATGAAAGCTTGCTTTCAGATTGCCGAGTGCAGCTTATCTTCTGCAAAGATAATGCAAAAAACTGATTTAAAGAAAAGAAAGGGCTAAAAACAAGTCAGGAGACCAATGAATTTTATCATTAGTCTCCTGCCTAATTGAAAGCGAAGCGTAATTACTGATATTTAATGTCTTTCTATTTCTTCTGTTTATTACTGTTTTTTGAAGGTGATATTACTTAGCTACAGTTGTATCTGTTGTTGCTGTTGTAGAATCAGCTGGAGTCTCTGCTGGAGTTGTCTTCTCTACTGTTGTGTCTGCTGGTTCTGCAGGAGCAACTGTGTCTACTGGAGCTACTGATGAAACACTTGCCATCTTGTTGTTGGCGAATACATTACTAACTGATACCATTACCATGGCAGCGATAGCTGCGAATACTAACTTTTTCATAATCTTTTTATTTTTTATTGTGAATATTATTTTTACTTTAATGAACCGTCTTACTTGCATTGTTGCTTGTTTGCGAGTTCACAATCTAATATCACAATCTGCGTGCCAAAAGATTCCTTCTTTTAGTAAATGGTTGATAATCAGTTAATATGCATTTTTGTGCCAAATCTTAACTTTGTGGAAGTTGTGGAACAAGTGTGGAATTTTTCCCCAAAATATTGGGGAAAGTTCCTCAGATGCCGTACTTCTTCATCTTGTTATACAGCGTCTTTCTATCCACAGCAAGCAATTGTGCAGCTTTACTCTTGTTACCTCCTGCCGCTTTTAGTGCTGCTTCTATACGCTGCAGTTCTGTTTCCTCATCATGCAGGGTGGTAGGAGCTTGTGGCTGAATATGAGCCATACTCTGTTCCAGTTCTGTTACTCCAATATATCTGCCTGTGGCAAGAAGAGTGGCACGTTTCATCACATTGTTCAATTCGCGTAGGTTTCCTGGCCAGTTATAAGAGGCGATTTTCTCCTTCGCCTTACCATCGAGTCCTTCCACGTTTCTATTGAGTTCTTTGTTGGCATGTTTGATAAAGAGATCAGCAAAGAGGAAGAGATCGGCACCACGGTCTTTCAACTCCGGCATGTAGATGGTAAATTCGTTGATGCGGTGGTATAGGTCTTCGCGGAAGTTTCCCTCTGCTACACGCTGTGCCAGATTTTCGTTGGTGGCGCAAACCAGTCGGATGTCGATGTCGATTTCCTTGTTGCTGCCCAATGGACGAATTTTTCGCTCCTGAAGGGCACGAAGCAGTTGCACTTGCACTTCATAGTTCAGGTTCCCCATTTCGTCCAGGAAGAGTGTACCGCCATTTGCTATTTCAAAGGCTCCCTTCTTGTCTTGGTCTGCTCCCGTAAAGGCTCCCTTGCTGTGACCGAAGAATTCTGATGCTGCCACATCCTTAGGAATGGCTCCACAGTCGAGTGCAAAGAAAGGTTTCCCTGCCCGCTGGCTTAATTCATGAATGCGACGAGCCACATATTCCTTACCCGTTCCGCTTGCACCTAGAATGAGAACCGACATAGGGGTAGGAGCAACCAGAGATACGAAACTATAGAGTTTTCTTGAAGCCTCACTTTCACCTTCAAGATATTTAGGAACATCTACATTTCCTTTAGATTCCATATTTCCTGATACTTTTTTATTATCTATTGGCTCCTGATTTCCTGTTGCCTCCCTCTGCTCTATATTTTTCTCTGATAGAGAGCTTGTATTGTGATTTTTTATGGCTTCCTTAATCTTTTCCAGGAGGATGTCCGGATGAAAAGGTTTGGCTACGTAATCTGTAGCACCCGACTTCATGGCGAGTACTACGTTCTGAATTTCTGCATAGCTGGTCATGACGATGAAAGGTACTTGCATGCCGTGCTTTCTCATCCATTGCAATAAGAAAATACCATCATGGTCTGGAAGACGAAGGTCGGATAGCACCAGATCAAATCCACTTTCCAACTTCTCCCAAGCCTGTATAGCTGCTTTCACCGAAGTCGTTTTTTCAACTTCGAATCCTTTCTTCCTGAGCCATGTCTGAATCATGGTTCCAAATGCGATGTCGTCTTCAACTATTAGTATTTTTTCCATATCATTACAATCTTTCTGTCTCTTTGTCTTCTCAAGATAAAACAATTTCGTGCGCAAAGTTAGCATTATTATTTGGAATCAGCAAAGAAAAAGTCTTTAATTGTCAGTTTTTACAAAAGATTATAATAATAATGAAGGTCTCTACCCAAACATGAAGGATAGAGAACTTATATTATCAATTGATTTTTGATAGCTTTTTACTCTGGGAAATTGATGTTGTGACAATCTGGTAGCCTCTATCTTAACATTTGTTATTGAATTATGGGGCAAAGATATAAAATCTTTGTGAAACAAAAGTAAAGAAAAAGAAAAAGTTTTGTTTATCTCGTTAATTATTATTATCTTTGCATTCGTAATTGTAAAAACTAAACGAAAATGAAGATACATATAGAACAAGCAACCCCAGATAAAGCTTCGCATATAGCATCGCTCATTATGGAAGCGATGAATACGGAATGTTGTCAGAATTTTGCCGGACCTCGTCATACATTGGCTGATTTTCATCAGTTGATGGAACGTCTGGTAAAGATGGAGGATAGCCAGTATAGTTACCGAAATGTGTTGATGGCAATGACTACTGATGGTGTGGTTGCTGGCATCTTGGTAGCTTATGATGGAGCTCAACTTAAGACTTTGCGCAAAAGATTTTTAGATGAGGCTCTTGCTACCTTTGGAATTGATTATTCGGGTATGGATGCTGAGACTCAAGAAGGTGAATACTATCTCGACAGTTTGGCTGTTTCCAGTAGCTATAGAGGTAAGGGGATTGCAAAGCTTTTGTTGAATGCTGCCATACAACGTGGTAAGGAACTTGGTATTCCGAAGGTTGGATTATTGGTTGATAAAGGCAATCCAAGAGCTGAAAGCCTTTATACTCGTATGGGATTCCAATTCGTCAATTATACAACGTGGGGTGGACACGGAATGAAGCATTTGCAGATAAATGCTGAATAAGAAGTGAAAATTCTTGTTGATGATTACAGAATATAAGTGAATAGAGCATATAAAACAAAAAGCCCAGGATAGCATCACTGCTGCCTGGGCATTTTTTTAATCAACAAAAACTAATAAAATCTCTTTTAACCTATATTTTCTATAAAGTTACCTTTTCTGCTGCAAAGGTACAAAAGAAAATGGTAGGATGAATCAAAAATATATAGTTTTCTGCTATTTCTTCAGGACAATCGTTTGCACGATTATTTGTCTTCTACTTCCTGTAATTCGCTTTCCTCCATATCCTGATCTAGACGGTCGCGCCAAAGATACTTTCTTGTTTCATGCACAATAATTCCACTAAGACATAGTAAAGAGACGAGATTTGGAATAGCCATAAGAGCATTCATGCAATCAGCTATGTTCCATACCAGACCGAGACTGATGACACTTCCTGCAAATATACTGACAATGTAGAGAATGCGATAGCAAAGCATCCATTTCTTTCCCTTCAGGTATTCTACGCAACGTTCGCCATAATAACTCCAACCTAGTGTAGTACTAAAAGCAAAGGTGGTCAGACCAAATGTTAGTAATGGAGCTCCAATATATGGTATTTTACTAAAAGCTGCTTTGGTAAGTGCTGCTCCATCATGATAGTCTATATCTGGATAGGCTATGATACTGCTGGTGATTACCAGTCCTGTTAGAGCGCAGATGATGACTGTATCCCAGAATGTTCCTGTTGATGAAACTAATGCCTGTCGAACGGGATTGCGGGTTTGAGCAGCTGCGGCAACAATTGGCGCAGAACCAAGTCCACTCTCATTAGAGAAAAGACCACGGGCAATACCATAACGGGCTGCAAGCATCAGTGTACTACCTGCAAAACCACCACCAGCAGCTTTTGTTGTAAAAGCTGATTCGCAGATAATCTGTAGGGCAGGGAGAATGTAGGCATGATTTACAATGAGAATATAAATACAGCCCAATACATAGAATAGGGCCATGAAAGGTACAAGCATTCCACAAACCTTAGAGATTGTCTTTACACCACCAATGATTACGGCTGCTCCTAAAATGGTAACTATCGAACCTGTAATGAAAGGAGAAATGCCATATTGATTTTCTACAAGGGTTGATATGGCATTAGCTTGAACTGTGCTGCCAATACCAAAAGAAGCAAGGGCGGCAAAGGTTGCGAAGAGGATGGCAAGCCATTTCCAGCCCAATCCCTTTTCTAGAGCATACATCGGACCTCCCAGCATCTTTCCTCGTGTTGTCTTAACTCGATATTTTACGGCAAGAAGTCCCTCTGCATACTTGGTAGAAATACCGAAAACACCTGTGAGCCAGCACCAAAGGACAGCACCTGGTCCACCTAATGCTATGGCTGTAGCCACACCGATGATGTTACCCGTACCGATGGTGGCTGCCAAGGCAGTGGCTAGTGCTCCGAATTGAGAAACATCCCCCATTGCCTTCTTGTCTTTCTTGACAGACAATTTGATAGCCTGGAATATCTTGCGCTGTGGAAAGCGCAGGCGGATGGTTAGAAAAATATGAGTTCCCAACAATAAAATAATCATAGGCCATCCCCAAAGGAATGAACTAAAGGCTGTGAAAAAATCATTGATAGCATCCATCTCTCTTATGTTTTAATTTAAAAATGATAATTAATAATTAGGCTTGCGCCCTGATAACTCTCTTGTCTTTTTATGAACGGAATATGTTTAGTTACTTCCGTTTGGGGAGACTGAAGGTAATTCTACCTTCAGTCATCGAATTCTATTCTAACGTTAGTGAATCCCATTGTCTTGAACATGTCTTTGAATTGCTGCTTGGCATTTCTCCTTGCCGTCTGATAATTCACAGGTGTCAAGCAACGCTTTTTCATCATAACGTAAGCTCTGTCGTACATAGCCTGTCGGTCTGCGCCAGTCCATTTTCCTTCTTCAAAGAAACTTTTAGTCTTTGCCTCGTCTATGAAATTGTTGTCGAGGAGTCGGATTGGGGGAAGGGTGCAGACTATGGAATCTTTCTTTTCATCCGTCTGTATCCATCCTTCCTTTACGTCTTTCATGTCAATGCCGAGACGCAGGGTACCATAATAGATACGTACCAATTGATCGTCACCAAAGAAACCATGTCGGGTTGTATCAACGAGTTCCTCATCGTTGATGGCAAGAAATTCCCATTGCCCGATAGCCTCAATACTTTCTACTTGGGTTGGTGAAAGGGTGGTCTTTTCTTCCGTTGCCACGTTCATTGTATTGTCTTTATTAAGCCAATAGAGTGCTCCACCTATTATTATAATAAGGAATAAAATGATTATGATTCCATATTTCTTCATATCTTAGTCCTCTTTATTTGATGCCTGGTTAGAGGCTGTTCTCTTTTCTATTGTTTTATTGTCATTCAATCCATTTGAAATGAATTCCTTCAAGTCTTGGATTGTGAATTTCTTACGGAAGCTAATCTTGATGTTTTCTTCCTTGAATCCCATGTTCTTGAGCATCGGAATCAGAGTATTTGCGGCACTGAGCCGAGCTTGTTCCATGAGGTCAAGATTCGGAATATCATTGATGATGCTTTGTCTGCCTTGCTGCTCTAGTTGGGTGAGTTCTGCATCACTGAAATTGCTGCGGGCAATGGAAACATATTGTTTTACCGCATTGTGGTCTATCTTACTGCTCGTGAGTGTCAGCTTTGGGTCTGGCAGAATGATTTCTATCTTGTCACCTTTGCGTAACACATTTTGATTGGAAAACCCTTGGAAGTCTACGGAAGCCTTGATGGTTGCATTCATAGGGATTGCAACTTTCCTGTTTGAACCAGGTACATGAATGTTGAAGTTCTTTCTGAAAAAAGAACCTTTCAGATTCAGTTGATCATCGTGGGTGATAATTTTGTGAACATGGGCTTCTGCCGTATATAGTCGGTTGCATTTTTGTATTTGCATCACCATCATTGGAATAGTGTCGATGACTTGCTCCTTTTCTTGCGTTTGCTCTTTCTGAAAGCAAGAAGAAAAGGTGAAAATGCTGGCAGTTATTATGAATAATAGAATCTTTTTCATACAAAATGTTTCTTTTTGTTTGCAAAGATACGACAAAATGTTTAATTCTCAAAATAAAAAGGGTAAATTTGCTTTAAAAAGAAGAAAAGAAGCATTTTTAAGAGATAAAAAACATTTAAAGAAGAAAAAATGCATTTTTTTTAGACTTGCATTAAACCTTTTCTTCGTGATGACGTCAAACTACTGATTAGAATTCATAAACTGAACTTTTATTATATCGTGTAAGATTCAATAGGAAATTTATTAGTTAGTATTTAGGTAGATTCGGAGCATCGGCTTGTGAAAGTCGATGCTTTTTTTGTTTTTTAACGGGTAACCCGTGTTTATTTCATTTTTTTTTACTACTTTTGTAGCATTAAAATAAAAAAGCAATGAAACGAATCAATTACTTATTTTTCATGGCTCTGGCTATAGGTATAATGGCTTCGTGTGCTGAGAAAAAGAAAAGCAACATCATTATAGCTCCTAAACCTGTTGTCAAAGTTAAAAAGCAAACACTCAAGATGAGTGAGTATGAGCAGTCTAGAAGCATTGAATGGTTGGGCGCTACATATAAAGTGGTGGTAAAACGAGAAGCCGATGACAGTTTGCCGCTCGTTAAGGTAGATGAAAATACTAAGTATCACGATAATAAGATTACTGTTCGGATTATTAGAAGCGACGGTTCTGAATTCTTCAAACGTAGTTTTACCAAAGCTGCCTTTGAAAAATACTTGGATTCTCATACCAAGGCCTCTGGTGGATTACTGGGTATTGTCTATGTAAAAACTGAAGGTAACAATCTTTGTTTTGCAGCCAGTGTTGGTTCACCTGATGTGATGAGTGATGAATATTTGCCTTTGGTGGTAAAAATCTCTAAGATGGGGGAGGTGAGTATCAGTAAAGATCAATTACTGGATACTGAAGGAAATGACAGTTCTCCATCGGGCAATTCTTCTGTTGATGAAGACGATGATGAGGGTGTATAAATAAAGGAAGAACCTCTTGAAATACTCAGATTTCAAGAGGTTCTTTTTTGTAAATCCTATGATTATTTGAAGAGTTTCTTATAATCTTTTTCGAAACTTTGAGGATGACGACCTATGAAGAGGATATTAAGCAGACAATTGGCTACCATTTCCACATCGTTGAGGTCTGCGCCTTTCCCTTTCTTTATTTCTTTTCCGAGACATACATCCCAAGTTGTTTGAAAACAGCTGTCGTTGGCTCCAACAAACATATCGCTAGAGTTTGGATCCTCCATCAGTTCGAAACGAATTACTTTCTTGGAACTGATAGGTTGAATGTCGCAAAGCATGTTGAATGCTTTTTCAAAGACGTCTCTATGCAACTGTGCGTTGGGAAACATCACGTTGACTGTTGGGAAAATCTCCTCAAATTCGTATGACTGTAATAATTGGTAGAGCTTCATTTTATTTACCTTATTATATAGTAATTGTTTTGAAAGACTCAATGTCTGTGCTTTTAGAATTTAGCCATTTTGATGGCATCAATAGCACATTCATCGCCCTTGTTGCCCAATTTGCCACCGCTACGGTCCTTTGCCTGTTGCAGGTCGTTTGTAGTCAAGAGTCCGTAAATGACAGGAATCTCTTGTGTGGCATTGAGACGGGCAATACCATAGGTTACTCCCTCGCAGATATAATCGAAGTGAGGAGTTTCACCACGAATTACGCTTCCCAAGATAATAACAGCGTCATAGCCGCCATTAAGTACCATCTGATGTGCGCCATAGATGAGTTCGAAACTGCCAGGAACAGTCTTAACATGTATGTTCTCTGTTAAGGCTCCATGTTTTTCGAGCGTCTTGACAGCACCGTCCAGCAGGGCACCTGTTATTTCTGGGTTCCATTCAGCTACAACGATACCAAAGCACATGTTGCTGGCATCAGGTACTTTGCTAAGGTCATATTCTGATAAATTATGAAGAGCTGTTGCCATAATTATCTATTAAACTTGTTCTAAGATGTTACTCGTAAGATGTTATTAATTGGATGCGCGCTCAATGTACTTGTCAATCTCACCGCTCTGAACAAGCATAGAGTTAACATACTTCTTCTTGATATCCTGATAGATATTCAATGCATCCTGCTTCTTGTTCTGGCTCTCGAGAACTTCACCAGCCTTAATCAGGAATGCAGGAGAGAGACTGTTGTTAGTGTCATCTTCTGCTTTGCTATCAGCCATAGAAGCAGCCTTTTTGAATGCTTCGACAGCCTTGTCCAACTGGTTCAAGTGAGCGTAAACATCACCGAGCGCAGCTTCTGCTGCTGGGCTGATCATCTGGTCATCCTTTGAAGAGAATGCATCCAAACTCTTTTCTGCTTCTGCCCATTTGCCAAGGTTAGCATAGCAAAGACCTGCATAGAGGTTTGCCAAGTTACCAGCGTCAGTGCTGCTATATTCGTCTGCAATTTTCTTGAAGCCAACGTAACCAGCACCGTCTCCGTTAAGTGCTTGTTCGAACATCTCGTTGTTGAAGTAAGTCTGACCCTTGCCAAGCATTGTGCTAGCCTTGTCCTCACGTGGACCAGAGATCTGAGATACATAACCGAATACACCAGCAATGATAACTACAATAGCTACCACAGCGATAATAATAGCCTTCTTGTTCTTCATGAAGAAGGCCTCACGAATGTTGAGGCTCTCTATTTCCTGAGCCTGTACTTTGTTGTTTGCCATTTTGTATTTTTGTTTTTTATTATTCTAATATTGCTAAACTTCTGCAAAAATACGGAATTTTATTCAGATATTGAAATTTCTAGCCTACTTTTTTCGTTTTTTGGGCTTTTTCTGTTAACTTTGCACTCAATAATCAGTAAAGAGTCTATGATTTTAAAGAATATTTCCATTATTAACTATAAAAATATCAAGAGCGCCAATATTGAATTGTCGCCCAAAATTAACTGTCTTATCGGTCATAACGGCATGGGTAAGACCAACTTTTTGGATGCAATTTATTACCTCTCGTTTTGCAGAAGTGCCAATAATCCGATTGATTCACAAATCATTTTGCACGATGAGGCCTTTTTTATGTTGGAAGGTAATTATGAGAATGATAATGGGGATTTGGAGAACATTTATTGCGGGATGAAGCGTGGAACCAAAAAACATTTTAAGCGAAATAAGAAAGAATATAAGCGCTTGTCTCAACATATTGGACTCATTCCGCTTGTCTTTGTTTCTCCTTCTGATGTTTCCCTCATTGAGGGTGGAAGTGATGAGCGTAGAAAACTGATGGATGTTGTTATCTCTCAGTATGATAATACATATATCGAGGCTCTTTCTAACTACAACAAAGCCTTGCAGCAGCGAAATGCTCTCTTGAAGATGGAGGCGGAACCGGATGTAACTCTTATGGAGCTTTGGGAACAGCAGATGGCTATGAATGGAGAGCTGCTCTTTGCTAAGCGTCAGGCTTTTGTCAACGAATTAATACCTTTGTTTCAGCAGATTTATCAGCATATTTCCGGTGATAAGGAACGGGTAGGCTTGCATTATATTTCGCACTGTCAAAGGGGACCGTTATTGGAGGTTATCCAGCGTGATAGATTCAAGGATCGTGCCGTTGGTTATTCGCTTCATGGAGTTCATCGTGACGACTTGGAGTTTACGATTGGTGACTATCAGATGAAGCGTGAGGGAAGTCAGGGACAGAACAAGAGTTATGTCATTGCCTTGAAGTTGGCGCAGTTTAGTTTTTTGAAGCGAACCTGCTCTAATACCACTCCTTTGCTCTTGTTGGATGATATTTTTGATAAGCTTGATGCTCAGCGGGTTGAAGCGATAGTTCAGTTAGTATCGAATGATAATTTTGGACAGATTTTTATCACGGATACCAATCGTGATCATCTTGACCAAATCCTTCATCGTTTACGTGGCGACTATAAGATTTTCTCTGTCGAAAATGGAGAACTGTATGTAAGAGATTAGATACTGAATGTCAGGGGTGGAAAATCAAGTCTGACGATTTTTAGTATATTATTTATTGGGTATAATTATGTTTAGAAAAAAGGTTCGTTCTATAGCAGAACTTTTGCCGGAGTTTTTGAGAAACGAGGGATTGGAGACGCCTTTGCAGCAAAAGCGTCTCTTGGATAGTTGGGACACCGTTGTTGGTGCCTCTATTTCTGTTTATTGTGCTGATAAATTTATCAAGAATCAAACCCTTTATGTTAAGATTCTAAATCCTGCTCTCAGGGCAGATCTTACCATGCATCGTTCAATCTTGGTAAGAAGATTGAACGAGCAGGTAGGGGCTTTGGTGATTTCAGATATCCGTTTCTATTGATAGAATTTGCCTCTATTTCCAGAACTCTTTATATGATGCAATCCATTCTAATATCCGTTTCTTCTGTTGGGATGGTATCTGTCTTTTGAAAGTCGAAACAGATGCCAATCTTGAACAGGGTTGGTACTTTTTTCAGAAATCTGTCATAATATCCTTTTCCTCGTCCCAGACGGTTGCCTTTTTCATCAAAACTCATACCTGGAATGACACCGACTTCTATTTCCTCATATCTTTCTGGTGGAAAGAGCTTGCCGATGGGCTCCATAATATGAAAGGAACCTTCTGTGAGATCTTTTCTGCCAGAGTATTCTCTGATTTCCATATTTTCTGAATCCTTTACTACAGGTAAAAGAACAGTTTTCCCTAAAGCTGTCATCTCATCAATAAAGGTATGAGTGTTGACTTCATCAGGGAGAGAATAATACATTAAAATGATTTTAGCCTTGCGGAAAGATTCTTGATCTGCAAGTCGGGATAAGACAGAAAGCGACAGTTCCTCAAGTTGGCTTGAGGAATACTGTCGCTTTCTGTCTTTTATGATTTTTCTAAGTTCTTTCTTATTCATCTCATGCGTTTGCCATCATCATATTTCTGCAATGTAGTGAACTGTAATTGTATGGTATGTCAGCCATTGCTACTTTTTGCTTCTTGCTTTTGAATTTGGCTGTTGGCTCAGGTTTCTTTGGGAACGCCTCGTGCTTTTCGAAGACTTCGAGGGTCTGCTTAATCACTGGGTCGTCCTGGTTGATATACTGAGTCCAGGCTTGTTCATCAAGCATGTTATAGATGATACGGCTGTCGATGACTCTATCCAGCAACTTATGTGACTTCTTGATAAGAAGGTTACGGCGCTTCAATCCATGCTTGTCTGCATAGTTGACAAACTGTTCCACCATGTTCTGACTGTCAAGATAATCGGCAAGTTCCATCATCTCCTTGAAGTTGTTCAACTTAGGACGATTATCATCAGTATAGGTAAATGCAAACTGTAGAATCAAGCCGCTCATACTAGCCTCTTTGAAGTAGGAAGTCATACCGAGCGTATCTTCTGGAACAAAGATGTCTGGCGTGATACCACCTCCACCATAAACTACACGTCCAATACCTGTGTGGTATGCAGGCCCCGTATGCTTGATACTGTCTTGTGAGAAAAATTCTCCATGCTGGTAACGATCCAGAAGATCCTGTTCATAATCCTTGTCATCACCCATCGTATAAGGTTTTTGGATACATCTTCCAGAAGGAGTATAGTATCTGGCAATGGTGAGACGGATAAGGCTATGGTCTGGGAATTCTATTTGCTGTTGTACCAATCCCTTTCCGAATGAACGGCGACCGATGATGGTTGCACGGTCATTATCCTGCATGGCACCTGCAAAGATTTCTGCAGAAGAAGCCGAACCCTCATTGATGAGTACAACCATAGGTATCTTTTGATAAGAACCCTTGCCGTCGCTCAAATAATCTTGGCGAGGAGACTTTCGTCCTTGTGTATAGAGGATCAGTTTCTTTTCTGGTAAGAACTCGTTTGCCATATTTACTGCAGCTGTGAGATAGCCTCCAGAGTTGTCGCGTAAGTCAATGCAGAGATTAGAGAATCCCTGTTGAGACAGTTTGGCTAAGGCGATAAGCATCTCTGGATAAGTGTTCTCACCGAAGTTCTTGATGCGGATGTAGCCTGTATTGTCATTGAGCATGTAGGCTGCAGTTACACTCTTGGTTGGGATTTCTCCTCGTGTTACCGTGAAGCTCTGTACCTTGTTGCTGCCATAGCGGATTACGCCGATTTTTACTTTCGTGTCTTTAGGACCCTTTAAGCGGTGCATGGCTTCCTGATTAGTCACGATTTTGCCCACGAAAGGTTTGCCATCCACAGCAACAATCTTATCTCCTGCTAGAAGACCTGCTTTTTCGGCAGGACCGTTTTGGATTACATTTTGCACATGAATGGTGTCCTGGCGGATCACGAACTCAATACCTACACCCGAGAATGAACCTTTGAGGTCGTCATTAGCCTGAGCTGCATCTTTGGCACTGATGTAGACCGAGTGGGGATCCAGTTCCGCAAGAATTTGTGGAATGGCTTTATCTACTAGCGAATCTATGTTGACAGAATCCACATATTGGTCATCAATGAGATGGAGCAAGTTGTTTAAGCGGTTGCTTCCACTATTGATGACGTTGAGTCGGTTGCCGGCAAAATGATTCGAAAAGAATGTGCCGATGACAATGCCTAGCACTACGCAGAGTGCCATGATGAACGGCATAAACCTGTTGGTCTTATTCTTGTTCTTATTCATAACTTACTAATTTACATTATACTAACGTTATTCTAAACTGATATTTTCATCAGGATTCATATATTCTACTTTTACTCCGGCTCTTTCCAATAGTTCCACACCATCAGTAAGTCTGTATTTCTCGGCATATACAACTCGTTTGATGCCTGCTTGAATGATGAGCTTGGAGCATTCGATGCAAGGAGAAGCAGTGACATAAAGTGTGCTTCCCTCGCTGTTGTTGCTGCTGCGGGCCAACTTGGTTATGGCGTTGGCTTCTGCATGGAGGACATAGGGCTTGGTTACATTGTTATCCTCGCAGATATTTTCAAATCCGCTTGGTGTACCATTGTAACCATCGCTGATAATCATCTTGTCTTTTACTACTAAAGCACCTACCTGTCGGCGTTTGCAATAGCTGTTTTCTGCCCAGATGCGAGCCATGCGAAGGTATCGCAAATCAAGCTTTTTCTGTTTTAAAAGGTTGTCCCCCATTGATCTGTTATTTATATTGTTTCATTTATAATTACTTGCCTAAACTGTTAACTCTTCTTGATTTCGTTGCGTTCCAGTAGGGCGTCTATGGTTGGCTCTTGTCCACGGAAGCGTTTATAGAGTGTCATCGGATGTTCGGTGCCTCCCTTTGAGAGTATGTTGTCACGGAAGCTCTGGGCGGTAGTTCGGTCGAAAATACCGTTTTTCTTAAATACGCTGAATGCATCAGCGTCCAGAACTTCAGCCCATTTGTAACTGTAGTAGCCGGCTGCGTAACCTCCTGCCATAATGTGCGAGAACTGTACGGTCATGCAAGTGTCAGGCAACTGTGGCAGAATCATGGCTTCTTTCCATGCTTCTTTCTCAAATGGGATGATGTCAGCTGTAAAGACATCCTTTTTGGTGTAATATGCCATATCAAGAAGTCCGAAACTTACTTGGCGCAGGCAGGCGTATGCTGCCATGAAGTTGCGACTTTTTACGATACGTTCAATGAGTTCATCTGGCAATGGCTCGCCTGTCTCATAATGGAAAGCAAAGGTGCGCAGGAATTCTTTTTCTATGGCATAGTTCTCCATAAATTGGGATGGCAACTCTACGAAATCCCACCATACATTGGTACCCGAAAGACTTTCGAACCGGGTGTTGGCGAACATTCCGTGAAGGCTGTGACCAAACTCATGCAGGAAGGTCTCTACCTCTCCCAAGGTCAGGAGGGCAGGTTTTTCTTCTGTAGGCTTGGTGAAGTTCATCACTACGCTCACGTGTGGACGAATGTTGTTGCCTTTATGGTCTATCCATTGTCCTTGGAATTCTGTCATCCAGGCACCTCCCTGTTTGCCCTTGCGTGGGAAGAAGTCTGCATAGAACACAGCCAGATAACTGCCGTCTTTATCGAATACTTCGTATGCCTTCACGTCAGGATGGTATACTGGAATCTCTTTGTTTTCCTTGAAGGTAATACCATACAGTTTGTTGGCTAATCCGAAGACGCCCTTTATCACCTTGTCAAGTTGGAAGTATGGACGGAGCATCTCTGCATCCAGATTGTATTTTTCCATCTGGAGCTTGTGGGAATAGAATCCGAAGTCCCATGGTTCCATTTTGAAGTCTTCGCCTTCCAGTTTCTTGGCTAGGGCTTCTACTTCTTTCACTTCTTTTTCTGCTGTTGGCTTATAAGCCTCAATCAGATCATGGAGAAGTTTATAGACATTCTCTACATTACTTGCCATTCGATGACGTAATACATAGTCTGCATAGGTCTCGAAGCCAAGAAGTTGAGCGAGTTCTCTACGTAAATTGACCAATCGCTTGCAGATTTCAATGTTGTTCTGCTCGTTCTCATGGGTACAGACCGTATTGCGTGCCATATACATCTGTTTGCGGAGTTCACGCTGAGTAGAGTAGGTCATGAATGGAGAGTAACTTGGATAGTCGAGTGTGAAAATCCAGCCTTCTTCATTCTTCTCTTTGGCAGTATGAGCTGCTGCAGCCTTTGCTGTTTCTGGAAGTCCGTCAAGTTGAGCCTCGTCTGTGATATGGAGGGTAAATGCCTTGTTTTCCTTCAGGAGATTCTGTGAGAACTGGAGGGTGAGAATACTTGCTTCCTCTGTAAGTTTGCGAAGCTTGTCTTTTCCTTCCTCATCAAGAAGAGCACCACTACGTACAAAACCATCATAACTGGTTTCCAAAAGCATCTGTTCTTCTGGGGTTAACTCTCTGTTAGGGTGGTCATGAACATATTTAATACGCTCAAAGAGTTTCTTGTTGAGTGTAATGTCGTTGGCATGTTTGGTGAGGATAGGACTCATCTTTTGTGCCAGTTCCTCCATCTCGTCGCATGTCTCTGCACTCATCATGCATGAGAATACATTGGAAACACGACTTAAAAGGTCGTAATAATGTTCGCCTTTTTCTGTATCCACACGGGCGATAGTATTCTCGAATGTAGGCTCAGCCGGGTCGTTGATGACCTTGTCTGTCGCTTCTTTGTCACGGCGAATACCCTCCATGAAGGCAGGCTCGTAGTCTTCCAGCAGGATACGGTTGAAAGGCACAGTATCGTGCGGTGTGTGATAGGGAACAAAGAATGGATTCTCTCGATTCTCTGTATTTCTGATATGATTCTGATCTTTTATATCTTGCATGATAGTGATTTTTTATTTGTTTGCTTTACTCTATGACAGTTCTCTTTTTATTTATTCACAATCAGCTTTTCTAATTGTGGAATATAGATTCTTCCTCTTTCCAGATGCATGAGCTTTTGCTTCTGCAGTTCATTCAGCACGTTGGAGACATAGATTCTCTTGACATTCATTTCTGCGGCAAGTCTTTCCATCTTGATGTGAAATAATTTTTCGCCGGCAGGTTTGAGACATCGGCTTTCAAAGAACTGGATGATACGTTCTGAGAGTGTTTTGGGAGGAACCCGATACAAGCGCCGGTTGTTCTTTTGGGTTTGAGTAGAAATGAGATTGAACATGTTGATTCTGAAAATCTCGTATCTATCAGATAGTTTCTGCATCTCCTGCTTGCTGATACTCATCACGCTACATTCTTTCTTTGCGATATAGGTGTGAGTGAAGTATTGGTTATATCCGTAGATGCATTCCATTTGAAACGCTTCTGGGGCTTTGATGCCTTCTTCGATGCGGTAGCCATGATCGTCTGCCTCTGTGACAACGTTGAGTTCGCCGGTAAGAAGAAAGTACAGACGTTTGCAGGGCTCTCCTTCCTTGACGATGGTGAGTCCCTTTTCTGCCTTTTGGAAATCGAACTTTGTATGACCGGCTACTTCCAGCAAATCGTTACGGCTCATTCCCAGGAATAGAGGCAGATTTAAAAGATTGTCATATACCCTGTCTTCTTGCATTCTATTTTAATATTTTCTTCTTGAGCTCTGGCGAATACCATATCCTGTTATTTCCCTTTTCATCGGAATAGATGAGATAGGCGTCAAGTTCAGGATGTTTTTCCAATACTTTCCTTGCTCCATCCAGTCCCATTACCATGAAGGATGTGGCATAGGCATCGGCTGTGGCACAATCCTTGGCTAGAACGGTGGCTGACAGAATATTGTGCTGCACAGGATAGCCTGTCTTCGGGTCTATTGTGTGAGCATATTTCTTGCCGTTCTTATAGTAGAAATTCCGATAGTTTCCACTTGTAGCCATTGCTATGTCTGTCACATTGATTACGTCTTGTAATTCCTGACTCGTATTGAGAGAATCGTCTGTTGGCTTGTTGATGCCTACCCGCCAAGGCACTTGCTTGTCGCTGTTTCCATTCACCACAATTTCGCCACCAATTTCTACCATAAAGTTTTGGATGCCTTTTCTCTTTAGAAACCTTGCCACGATATCGCTTCCGTATCCTTTGGCAATGGCTGAGCAGTCGAGCATGATATGAGGATTCTGTTTCTTGACGTGCTCTTCCTTTAATGCTACTTTCTGGAATCCGACGATAGCGCGAAGACTGTCTACTGTTTGTTGGGTAGGAGGGTTCCCGGTCTTGAATCCGAATCCCCAGGCATTTACCATAGGGGCTACAGTGATGTCAAATGCTCCGTCTGTTTCTTTGGATATTTTTTCTGCGAGTTGGAAAACCTCAGCAAACATGTTGTCTACCTTCACGTCTTCATTACGGTTGATACGCGAAATGATGGATGTCTTGTTGAATGGAGAAAGAGAATTGTCTACTTTCTGCAGTTCTGCCTCGATTTCTTTTTGGTAATTGACGTCACTTTGGTAAGTGATGTGATAGATAGTACCAAAGATGAAACCTTCATCTCTCTGATAAGGAGTATTTTGCTGTTGGCGAATGACATAAATACTGCCAAAAATCAAGAGAAGCAGAAACGGTATCTGCCAAATGAGTCTTTTATTCTTCATTGTTTATATTTCAAATGTTACATTGAACGTACCGCCAAGTCGGGAACCACCTTGCTTGCCGAAGCCTGGTACATAATAGGTGTTGCCCATGTCGCCATCATTATGGGCAACACGACGCTTGTATCTGAAACTCCATCCCATGCGGATTGGTCCCCATATCTTTGCATCTATTCCTATTACACCTTCCAGCCAGTGATAGTTAGCGGATACGCCTTCTGCTCCGTAAGGTGCATCACCTCCCCAGACTGGATCTTTGATGGGTGGTGAAGAAATGTCGTATTTATAGTAGGTGAAACCGTAACGGAATCCACCAAACAGGCGGTAGTCATCGTGCTTGTTTTTGAGCAGGTTCCAGTCTACACCCAGACGGGCGTATGGTGCACTTGTCTTATAAGTGATCTGGGTACTCTCATCGAAGGCATCTGCTTTGCCGTAACCCAATTCAAAGATAGGGTAATACTTGTCTTTTAAGTTCACTCGCAGAGAAGCTTCATATTGCCCGTAATCACTGACCATCAATTGGGCTGGTCCTATTAAATCCACACTCACCGCCATTCCGTTAAACCATGGAATCGTATCTTTTTCTACCGTTGCTACCTTTTTAAGACGGTTTTGTGCGTTCGCCCATCCTCCACCTAAGAGTAGGAGAAGACTCAGGACGATTACCGCTTTTTTAGTAACGGTTACCGAAATATATGTAGAAATGCGCTTTAGATGCATCATAATTAACCTCTTTATTGTTGATAACTATTGAGTCGATATAGTTGTGGGTTGTCTTCACTTCTGTTATTTTGTGGAAGTAGGCTGCACCGCAATCTACAGACTCGAAATGTGGATAGTCCTCTTTCTTGACGGTTACTGTATCTTTCCATACCTGATTGTCTGCATTCTGAATTTCAAAAAAGAACACATCCTCAGGCTGGTGGTAACTCATCGGAAGGATGAAGCTATCCACGTTCTCATCCTTATTGATAAGTACGCTGTCTTCTCCTTCCTGTTTGGTGGTCGAGATGGTTAAGGTGGCGTTGAGTGTCTTTACGTTGCCCATCAACTTATACTTGGTGTAAGTGGTGTTGTTGAGCGGGCAGTTGAGACTAGTGCAGCTAGCCACCATGAGTACCAGCATCATGAAAACCAATGGTATTATTTTTTGCATCTTATTTCCTTTTCTATTTGATAATCGTTACGATTAGGGTTCTGACGACTGATAAGGTCACCCAGGAATCCGGCTAGGAAGAACTGACTGCCCAATACCATCGCAATGAGAGCGATGAAGAAGTATGGGGAATCGGTGATGAGGTGTCCGTAGATGCCATGATGTAAGTCTATGGCTTTATCGATGCCAAGTCCGATAAGCGAGAGAAAGGCAATGAAGAACACCACACTTCCTAAGAATCCAAAAACATGCATTGGCTTCTTGCCGAAGTTGCTCAGGAACCAGAGTGTCATCAGGTCCAGATAGCCGTTCACGAAACGGTTCCAGCCCATGAACTTGGAAGTACCAAACTTTCTTGCCTGATGGTGAACAGGTTTTTCGCCAATCTTTGCGAAGCCTGCATTCTTGGCAAGGTATGGAATGTAGCGATGCATCTCACCGTATACTTCGATGTTCTTCACTACGTCGCGGCGGTAAGCCTTGAGTCCGCAGTTAAAGTCATGCAGATTGTGGATGCCGCTCACCTTGCGGGCTGTGGCATTGAAAAGTTTAGTTGGAATCGTTTTGCTCAGAGGGTCTCCCTGCTTGCGGTTCTGCTTATAACCCGATACAAGATCGAAACCATCTTTCTTTATCATTTCGTAGAGACCTGGTATCTCGTCTGGTGAATCCTGCAAGTCGGCATCCATAGTGATGACTACATCACCTTGTGCCTCTTTGAATCCACAGTAGAGGGCAGGACTCTTTCCGTAGTTGCGGCGGAATTTGATTCCTTTTACCTGCTCGTTTTTCTCGGCAAGTTCTTCTATGACGTTCCATGAACGGTCGGTAGAACCGTCGTTCACAAAGATAACTTCGTAAGTGAAATCGTTGGCATCCATCACCCGTTTGATCCAGGCGAAGAGTTCTGGCAACGACTCTTCCTCATTGAACAGAGGAACGATAACTGAAATATCCATTTTATCTGATGTTTTGAGAATTTATTTTTTTATCTGAAACCTAATTGGCTATTTTCTTTTTGGCGAATATGGCAGCAAGTATCGGACTGAGTATTGCTCCAGCAACCAGGTCGGTAATCATAAACATGGATGCCCATGCTATTGGTTTCATCATAGAGATGGCATCGAAGAGAGCTTTTGTTTCCTGTGCTGTCAACTGATAAGCCTGTGCTATCATCTGGTAGTTGGTTTGAAGCTGAGTCATAAACATGCCTGTATCCATGAATCGGAACCAGAGATACTGCACGATGGTGAGCAGTAGGGTAGCATAGAAGAATGTCTGGATGCAATAGTATAATCCGTGTCTGAAAGAAATATGTCCCTCTCTTACGAAGTCACGGAAATGCTTCAATCTCTTTGCTACCACGAATGGGGTAGAGATAATCAGAATGTTGGATAGTAACCCCAGCATCTGGTACTTTGGTTCTACTGCCATCATGGTGCAGACGAAGCTGGCTATCCATACGATGCCAAGAATTGCTCCATCTTGACGGGCAAACGCTTTGGTTTGTTTGATCTTACCCGTATCGATGACGTAGATCTTAACCTTTTGCGTCTGTTCGTCTGTCTTCTTCTCTTCTTGATTTTCGTTATTTTCTGTATTCATTGTTATAATGTATTTCTGCGAATGTAATATATCAATTTGCAAAAATACAACTTTTTTATTATATAAGGTGTAAAGGGTGAAAATATTTATATATAATTAAAGATAGAACGCCTTGAAAGATAGAAAAATATATGTTTCTGTTTGTTTTGTACACTTCAATGCGTCGGGAAACTTTTGTTTCCGGTTGTGCCAAACTTAGATAAAATAAAAAAGGAACCTTCTGAAAGAAGATTCCTTTTTGAGCCTCTTGTCGGATTCGAACCAACGACCCCGAGATTACAAATCACGTGCTCTGGCCAACTGAGCTAAAGAGGCGGGTGGACAAGCGATTCATATCGCACCGCTACAACCAAGTACCCTTGCTATGTTCCCATCCTGGGGGATTCCGAGGGAGCTGGTCGTATGAGACTTGTCCGTCTCATAAACTTGAAAGCGGTTATTGCTTTTAAGCGAGTGCAAAGGTACTGCTTTTTTCTTATCCTGCCAAATGTTTTGCAGAAAAAGTTTTGTTTGTTAACGTTTATTTAGAAAAAAGGAGGCAAGATTTGCCTCCTTTTCCATACTTCACCTTATTATATTAAGAGGAAGAAGCATTCTTCACTTAAAAGTCTACCACCGTGATTCCTGCACCGCCAAACTGTACATGCTCATCTGCATAATGGGTCACATTAGGGACGCTGCTCAAATATTGGCGGATGAGTTGTCTGAGGATACCGTTGCCCTTTCCATGAAGGATGCGGACACGTGGCATACCTACCAGGATGGCATCATCTATAAAATACTGTACAGCATTCAATGCTTCATCACCACGCATGCCTCTTACATCCAAATCCTGATGGAAGTTGGTCTTGTGGGCATCAATGGTTTTTCTGGTTTCCTTGCTGATACCGTAAGAGGCAAGGTTTTCCTTGCGTTCCTCGGTCTTGTCCACATTCTCTACTGTAGCCGTAGCATGCTCCAGTCTGTTCAGACGCATTTTGGTTCTCATGCCTCCGAATACGGCAGTAGCGGTATCACCGTTGATGCTTTCCACTTTTCCGATAGTTGTCAATCCTTTGATACGAACCGTATCACCGGCTTCTATCTCCCGTTTGCTTTCAGCCTGCACCTTGTTCTGTGCATTACGCAGGGCTGCCGCAGCCTTCTCCTGGGTCTCCTTCTTTTCAGCCTGTCGCTTGGCATGCCGCTCCTTGCGCTGCTGAATCTGGGCTATCTTGCGGGCTATCTTGTCATCCGATTCCTTGGTGTCAATCTCCTGAACCTCCTGTTTGAAGGCATCGAGTTCCTGACGGATGCGGCGGGTTTCCTCCTTCTCTGCCTGACTCTCTCGAATCTCTCTGATGGCATTCTCAATCTTCTTGTTACTTTCCTTCAGGAGTTCTGCAGCTTCTTCCTTGGCTTTCTTGAGAATGGCTTTTCTGCTTCGTTCGATATCCTCAATATCACTTTCATACTTGGAGATGGTTTTTTCCATATCCTTCTCTCGCTGGTGGATATTCTGGCGTTTGTTCTCCCAGTATCGCTTGTCGCGGACAATGTCCTGGAGGTACTTGTCGCTCTGGATATATTCAGAACCTACGATGTCTGAAGCTTCTTTGATAACCTCTTCTGGCAATCCGATCTTTCTTGCTATTTCGATGGCAAAAGAAGAGCCTGGACGGCCAATGGCTAACTGGAAGAGTGCTTTCATCTCATGGCGGTCGTAGAGCATGGCACCATTAACCACACCTTCATGACTGTCTGCAAAATGTTTCAGGTTCTGATAGTGGGTCGTGATGACTCCATAAGCCTGTTGCTTGCAGAATTTATCGAGTACTGCCTCTGCGATGGCTCCTCCGATACCCGGTTCTGTACCGGTACCAAACTCATCTATCAATATGATGGTGTCGCTATTGGCGGCTTTCATCATATTTTTCATGTTCAGGAGGTGGGATGAATACGTACTGAGGTCGTTCTCCAGGCTCTGTTCGTCACCAATATCAATCATGATGTTTTTGAATACACCTGTCTTTGATCTCTCACTTACGGGGATACTCAGTCCGCATTGCAGCATATATTGGAGCAGTCCCACTGTCTTTAAGCATACGGATTTACCTCCGGCATTCGGACCGGAAATGATCAGGATACGCTTTTCCTTGGTCAGTGTGATGTCTAAAGGTACTACCTTTTCATTTTTCTTCTGTAATGACTGCTGGAGCAGAGGGTGGATAGCTCGGATCCAGTCTACGTGCGGATGGTCTTCTACCTCAGGCTCGATAGCTTTGAAGGTATCTGCCAGCTTTTGTTTCGCCTGAATCAGGTCGATGATGGCAAGGAAGCGGTAACTGTCAAGAATCTCTTTTGAGAAAGGACGAACCTTGTTGGTGAAATCGGTAAGGATGCGGATAATCTCCTTTCTTTCTTCACCTTCCAGTTCACGCACACGGTTGTTGGCTTCTACCACTTCGGTCGGTTCGATGAAGACGGTTTTACCCGTAGCGCTCTCGTCGTGTACGATACCTTTGATCTTTCTTTTCAAGGTAGGGATGACCGGTATTACCAGTCTGCCGTCACGGAGGGTAGGAGTCACGTCTTTCTCAACAACACCTTCACTTTGGGCTGTTCGTAATATACTATATAATGTACGGGAGATACTACCTTCAGTCTTTGCCAGTTCTCTTCTGATCTGGAGGAGTTCCGGGGTAGCATTATCTCGTATCTTTCCAAATTTGTCAAGGATTTGGTCTATTCTCTGAATCAGCTGCGGAAAGGTCATTACGTTTTGTGACAGTCGGTGTAGGGCAGGGTAAGGGTATTTCTTTTCTCTGCGCCAGCCGTCTTCCGGTTCTGCGTGCCCGTCGTCTTCATCACTATGATTCAGAATCTTCACCATGCCTGCGATGGTTGCAAGCGAACGTCTCAAATCGAAAAGCTCGTCTTCTTCCAAGTGGGTGTTTTCTACTCGGATGCGGAGGATACTTTCTCTGACGTCATAGAAATACTGCAGGGGAAAGTCTTCTACTTCCTCCATCAGTCTGCGGAACTCACGCACCTGCATGAGCCATTCGTTTACTTCTTCAGCTTCATCGCTGAATGCCATCTTGTCCACTTGTTCTTTACCAAGTGGAGAGAGGCATCTTTCTCGTAACATCTTGCGGATTTCGTTGAATCCTATCTTGTTTTCAAAATTATCTGGATAAATCATGGGTGCAAAAGTACAATTATTTTGGCTAACTACCAAATATTTGAACCATTAAGTGTGTTCTTTGCCTTTGAAGGTGTAAGCCTTTTTTTGATGTCGTTCAGATAATCGGGCCAATCGTATTTGTGCCGCTCGTTCCATACTGCCCCCAGGAATGCCGCTCCACCAAAGTTCCAGGCTCTCAATTGCGGGATAAACTGGGGGATGACTCCTCCTAATGCTACAACTTTTTCGTTGATGATGCCATTGTAGGCTGCGTCTTCCAGATCCTTGTTGGTAAAGGAGTGGCGGTAGTCTTTCTTCGAGATGCTGTCAAAGATTGGACTTAGGAACACATAGTCGTAGATAGACTTGGTTGCAGGAGCGTTTACTTCGGGATTTTCCTTGTTGGGTATGTTTAGTGCAGCCGTTACTTCCTGGAAGTTATGGCATGAACGGGAAATGTGTCCTTTATAATCTTTGGGAATCCCGGAATTGCGCTTGTTGAGATGAATTCCATGAAGATGATATTTCTCGCAGAGTTCAAAATGTTCATGTATGACTATCTGCGGATACCATTTGGAATCGATCTTCTGTATCAGATTCTCATAATCCTCCAGGCTGGCTTCGGGTTTACGGAGATGTAGAAGATCGATACCGCTTTCAAATAACTGTTCTATGTAGCCTGCTTCGTTTCTGATGAATTCCGGCATGGTAATAACTATCCATTTCATATCATTTGCTTTTTATCTATTTGGTAGAAAGTGTCTTGGGTTCGTAGAAATGGTTTACCGGACCGTTTCCATCTCCTATTTTTACGTCTTTTCCGGCGAGAATGGCTCCAGACAGGTAAGTCTTAGCCATGGCAATGGCGGTATTCATGTCCATTTCCTTTGCTAGATAAGATGTGATGGCAGATGACAGGGTGCAGCCGGTACCGTGGGTATTGCGGGTGTTGATGCTGAGACCCCGATAGCTGGTGATGAGTTTTCCTTCTTCGAAGAGATAGTCTATCTTTTCTTTTCCGTCGAAGTGGCCACCTTTGATAAGTACGAATTTGCATCCCAGTTTGCTGATGGCTGAGGCTGCGGTCTTGATGTCTTCTGCATTCTGGATTTTCATTTCTGCCAGAATCTCAGCTTCGGGAATGTTGGGTGTCAGTAATGTGGCAAGAGGCAGAAGTTCTGAGATGAAGATATCCAGGGCATCCTCCTGCATGAGTCGGCATCCGCTGGTAGATACCATTACCGGGTCAATAACGAGATGCTGGTATTTTCCCTGATACTTCTTGAGGGTATTGGCAATGGCTTTGATGGTGTCACGGTCATTGACCATTCCTATCTTGATGGCATCCGGTTGGATGTCGTCCATCACGGCTTCTATCTGTCCTTTCACGATTTCGGGCTCTACGTTCTGTATGCCATATACTCCCTTGGTGTTCTGTACGGTGATGGCTGTAATGGCAGAAGCTGCGTATACGCCTAAGGCTGACATGGTCTTGATGTCTGCCTGGATACCAGCTCCTCCACAACTGTCAGAACCGGCTATTGTTAATGCTGTGTAGTATTTCATTTCTTATTCCTGTTGGTTGAATATAAAAAAACTTGGTACACTCTTGCTTGACAGGAGTGTACCAAGTGGCTAATTATTGTATTTTGTCAATGCTTCCTTTACCATTTTGCCCCATGGCTTGATAAGGTCTGGAGTCCAGTTGCCTGTAGCCTTGGCACGAGGTAGGAGCATGGAGCAGGTTTCGTCTTTGTCGCTTACCGACCAGTTTACCCAACTCACCTTGTTCTTCTCCATGACATCGAGCCATTTCTGGTATTCCTCTGGAGCCAGAGGACCGTTGCCGGATGCTTCCATGCCGGCGCATTCTGATACGAATACAGGAAGTCCGCTCTTTACGGCTGCTTCTAGCTTGTCGCGCAGATAGTCCTTGTGTGTTGCTGCATAGAAATGCAGGGTATACATCACATTGCTTACACCGTCGATAGGACTTTTAGCAACAAGATCGATGTCCTGATCCCAATGTGGGCAACCCATCAGTATGATGTTGTCTGGATCATATTTCCTGATTTCGGTAATGATGGTCTTGGCGTAGACCTTCAGGTCTTCCCATTTGTCCTCTACGGGTTCGTTGTAGAGTTCATAGAGTACGTTTGGATACTTACCGTATTTCTGTGCCATCTTGCCGAAGAAGGCTTTGGCTTCCTCTGTGTGCATTTTGTGTGCGTGCCAGTCGATGATTACGTATGTGCCGTTCTTGATGGCGGCATCTACTACCTGCGTGATGCATTTCATGGCAAAGTCAGGGTTCTCCAGATAGTTGTCTTCTATCTGAATGCCCATCGCTGCACGGATGATGTTGGCATGCCAGTCAGTGGCGAGCCATTTTACGGCTTGCTTGTTGTAGAATCGGGGCCAGATGTTGTGCCATCCCAGGCTCACGCCTCTCAATACTACAGGGTTTCCACTCTGGTCGCATAGTTGCGCTCCCTTTACTTGCAGTTGTCCCCATTGTTTTACTGGACTGACTGCATACAATTGTGCCATACAGAAGATGGCAACAATAATGGTCATTAGTTTTTTCATTATGTTCTATTATTGTTAAAAATATACTGTCGTTTCTTGCGACATAAAATCGTTGCAAATGTACGATTTATATTTGAAATAACCAAATATTTTTGCGATAAAGTTTCATGTCAGCTTCTTGCCTTGCCTCGAAAACTGTTTTTTACCAATGCCGACTCGCAGTTCTCGCAGAGGGCTTCTGTTGCAGTATGGTGCTTGAATCCTTCAATCATAGCTTGGGCTCTTTCTGAAGAAAGGATCTCTTCCAGGGATTGATGCAGGAGGTTTCCCAGTGCAACATCTCCATTATGATCCAGACAGCAAGGCACCAGGGTGCCGTCTGCAAGTACGCCAATCTGTTTGATTAAAGCCTTGCAGAAAACTTCCCGTTTCTTTTCTTCTTCGTTCTTGCTGTTCCTGATATCGTTTTCGAAGTTGGGCCATTCAAATTTTCTGTCGAATTCTAGATAAAGGTTGTTGCAGAGGCGGTAACCGTCAGGGCGTTCCTTCCAGGGTTTAGGAGCATATTTTTCGATGAGTCTCATTACTTCTTCGTTTTCCTTGTCTCTTCCGCCCTGGTTCCAAAGTCTTAGTACGATGCAGGTTCCCTTTGCAGCAGCTTGTGTAGAGAAGGTCATCACCTCGTCCATATAGCTGGACAGTTCCCCCTTGGCATTGCTTTCGTGCGAATGTAGCGAGAGTTGTATTTTGTGGGGAAGTGTATCGAGAAGTTCCATGGCACGATGCAGCAGGGTTCCGTTCGATGTCAGTACTGTCTTGAATCCCTTTTCTCTTGCCGTCGTGATAAACTGTGGCAGGAGAGGGTGGAGCAGTGGTTCTCCCATCAGGTGGAAATAAAGGAAGCATACCTTGCCTTTGAGCTTGTCTGTGAGCTGGTTGAATTCCTCTGCGGTCAACTGTCTCTTTTCCCTGGTATGTTTAGGGCAGAAGTGGCAGTTGAGATTGCATGTATTGGTTATTTCTATGTAACAGCGATCTATCATCATTTCTTTTTATATGGTATTATATGTTGTATAGCTGAATACTAAAAAAGCCTTCTGAAATTTCTTTCAGAAGGCTCTTGCGGAGAGAGAGGGATTCGAACCCCCGGTACCTCTCGGTACGACGGTTTTCAAGACCGTTGTAATCGACCACTCTACCATCTCTCCAAATTCGGTCGGATGACTATAGCTTGGTTTTCTTAAGCGGGTGCAAAGGTACGATATTTTTTTGAATCCACCAAATATTTCGGCAACTTTTTTTGATTCTTACTGCTAAAAGTGAAAAGTAGGGGAGAATGATAAGGGGGTATAGAAAAGAAAAAGCCTTCTGAAATTTCTTTCAGAAGGCTCTTGCGGAGAGAGAGGGATTCGAACCCCCGGTACCTCTCGGTACGACGGTTTTCAAGACCGTTGTAATCGACCACTCTACCATCTCTCCAAATTCGGTCGGATGACTATAGCTTGGTTTTCTTAAGCGGGTGCAAAGGTACAATGTTTTTTTGATTCCACCAAATATTTTGGAAACTTTTTGAGAAAAAACATCAAAAAACTTAAAATGATACCTCTAAACCTATACTGTATCTACCTTTCAGATACGAAAAAGGGCTACCGCTGTAGCCCCAACCTTGATAACCTTAAATCTAATACTATGAAAAACACGTTGCAAATATAGTAAATTATTCTATTCGTTATGTACGAAAAATAGAAAATCTACTTCTTTGCCGTGCTTTTTTGTGTTTTTTAACCAAACTTTCGTATAAGGGGAAGTTCTTTATTTCAGATATCCCTTCTTTTTGAATTCCTCCATCAGTGGCAAGGCGAGAACCTTGGCATCTGGGTGAGGAGCACCTGTTGTGCCTAGGGCACGAAGGTCGAAGAAATGTTTCCAGTCACTGATGAAAGCGGTGTGAACCAGCTCAGTATTGCAATCCAATGGTAAGATGGCACGAGCCTCTTGTGGCTTGCAGCCGGCTTTTATCAGTTGCATGTAAGCAAACTCAGCAGCTTCATTGGCAAAAATCCATGTGGTCAGCTTGTTCCATTCTGCTGAACGGTTTTCTGCAATGTCCAGACAGAGGTCGGACAACTGGTAGTCACTGGGATCTTCTGAGCCGTCGAAACCTTCTGCCGCTACCCATGTAGGGAGGTTGATGGTTATTTCGTTGTCGAATTTGTTTTTCGAATAGTTGCAGTATCTCGTGCTCTGCTCTGCCATGGAGTTGGCACGGTGACGGTTGTATTCACGGGTAATGCTGATCTGGGTAGTGAAATGAACCGTGATGCGCAACTCATGTTTGCCTTCCTCATAGTCGGTGAGGTATTTCAAGTCGTCCATCGCCTTGTTTTCTGCCAACACTCTCAGGTTGGTGGTGATATAATCCTTGCCATCGATGGTGTTGCAGCGGGAGAACTTGTTGTTGAGATAAAGAGGAAGCTCCCCGTGGTTGCACACAAGATAGATGGTGCCATGTTCCAGCATGGCATAATGTTCACTCTCTATCATGCGACCGACAAAAGGCTTTGCCGAATCATCGGTTGTGTTGTTCTCACTTTTGTAGCAAACTCTTCCTGCGCGTTCTATCTGTTGATAGACGCCGAGCTCTCCTGGTTTTTGCAACCAGATTTCATACGATGGTCTTTGTATTTTCATTGTTTCTGTTATTTATTCTGATTGCAAAGGTACATTTTTTTATGCATACTGCAAAATAAATATCTCCTTTTTTCGTACTTATTATTATAATGTATAATAATGAGAAGATATGGAGATAAAACCGATAGCACATTTTCGCTCACCGTTCAGCAGCAAGTTTGGTATTCCTAAGCAGGCAGGACTGGTGGCTGAACTCGAAGGTCAGATAGTTTTTGAACCGGAGTATCGCAATCCTGATGCCCTTCGTGGCATGGAGGGTTTCGACTACCTTTGGCTGATTTGGGAATTTTCTGCCAATAAGCACAAAGCCAATAGTCCGGTGGTTCGTCCTCCGGTATTGGGGGGCAATGAGAAGGTGGGAGTCTTTGCTACCCGCAGTCCGTTTCGTCCCAATAATATAGGATTGTCGTCTGTCAGAATTTCGGGAATTGAGTGGGAGACCAGTAAAGGACCTGTTATTCATGTAAAAGGGGCCGACCTCATGGACATGACTCCGATATATGATATCAAGCCTTATGTGGTATATGCCGATTGTCATCCGGATGCCCGAAGCGGGTTTGTTGATGAACGCAGGTGGGATAAGTTGCAGGTTGAAATATCTGATACGGTAAAAAACTTTCTGCTGTCTCAGGGCATGACGGAAGGAAAGATCGGGATTCTGAAAGAGGTACTGGCGCAAGATCCTCGTCCGCATTATCAAAAAGACCCTCATAAGGTATATGGAATGCCTTATGAGGGTATGGATATTCACTTCACGGTCTGCAATCAGATACTTACCGTAGTGAAGTAGTCGTTTGCTTTACTTTGCGAAAGTAGCAAAGTGTACGTTGTCGAGCTTGATCTTGCAGGCATCGTCAATGTCCTGTGCCTGGTTGTTGTAGAAGATGTATGCGTTCTTGACAGTGATGTCGTGAACCATACCTTCTGCTCCGTGGGCAACGATACCGTTCTTGCAGCCACGCACATAGATGTCGCTCATGTGGATGTCCTGGAAGTTTGGCAGGTACTCCTGTTTTACTGGGTCTGCCTGCTTCTTTGCTCCCACGTGGTTGTCCCAGTAGGTGGTCTCGAAGGTGATGGCATCTCCTGTAATATCGGTCATATAGATATGGTCGATGAAGATGTTCTCTGATGTACCGCCCCTCTTCACGGAACTCTTGAAACGCAGGCCGGCGTCGGTTCCCTGGAAGGTGTTGTTGCGTACTACGATGTTCTTCATGCCGCCACTGAACTCACTGCCGATGACAAAACCGCCATGGGCATGATAAACGGTGTTGTCCTGGATGTTGATGTTTTCACAAGGACCGGCTGCAACACCGGCAGCACCTGCGCCACCTTTCATGCAGATACCGTCATCACCTGCATCTACCATGTTGTTGACGATGAGTACGTCCTTGCAGCTTGAGATGTCGATGGCATCACCATTCTGTGCATTCCAAGGACATTTTACGGTAATACCGTCGATAATCACGTTCTTGCATCGGGTAGGGATGAGGTGGAAGCGGGGACTGTTCAGGAGCGTGACGCCCTGGACCAGCACGTTTTCGCAACTGGTGAATCGGATCATGTGGTTGCGTACCTTTTCCTGGTCATCAATGTTGTCAACAACATTTGGAGTATGTTTCAGATGGAGTGGATACCAGATGTCGCCTTTCTCGTTGAGGGTACCACCCATCTGCTTGAATCGGTTCCATTCCACATCGCTCACCTTGCTTCTCTTCACCGGTCTCCACCATTCACCGTTTCCGTCGATGGTTCCTTCACCGGTGATGGAAATGTTCTTGCGCTTGCTGGCATTGATGGCAGGTGTGGCGCGGTTCTCCTTCTTTCCGGTTTCTTCGTCTATCTTGATGAGGTCGTTCTTGTCTTCAGAGAATACGATGATGGCATTCTTTTCCAGATGCAGGTCGATGTTGTCTTTCAGAGAGATGAGTCCTGTGAGATAGATACCTGCAGGCACGTTCAGATGACCACCGCCCATTTTGCTCAGTTTGCTGATAGCCTTGGCAAAGGCTTGGGTGTTCATCGCCTGTCCGTCTCCATTGCCGCCACATTCCAGAATACTTACGTGGTTGTCTGGAATGACAGGAAGCGTAGGCTGCTGCATTTGTACTGGCAAGTTTTGATAATACTTGCTGTAGTCTTTGGCTTCGATGGCAGATACCGTAGTTGCCATTCCGAAGATTGCCAATAAAGAAATCAAAATCTTCTTCATAAGTCTTTAAGTATTGTTTATATTGTTTGTAATATCTGTTTCGTTAGTTCCTTTATGCGAAAAAGGCGGCTCTAACCGAAGTTAGAAACCGCCTAAATGAAAGGAGGAGTGGTACCACCAGGAATCGAACCGGGGACACAAGGATTTTCAGTCCTTTGCTCTACCAACTGAGCTATGGCACCATTTCTTTTGCGGTTGCAAAGGTACAATAAAAATTTAAATTGAGCAAGAGAAAACGAAATATTTTCTCTTGCTTAATGTTTATTAACTAAATCTAGTCTTTCAAAGGATTCCAACCCTGAGCTTTGAGCTCGAATTCCTGACCATCTCGTGTGATGAGGAATTTGCCCAGGCTCTCCTTGGTGATGTAGCCTATCTGCTTCACGCCTTCCATCTCCTCGATTTTGGCATGGTCACCAATTGGTACTGTGAAGAGAAGTTCATAGTCTTCGCCACCGTTCATGGCACAGGTGGTGAGGTTCATGTTGAATTCCTCTGCCTGTACGGCTGTCTGGTAGTCGATAGGGATGTTCTTCTCGTACACTCTGCATCCGCAATGACTCTGTTCGCAGATATGCATCAGTTCACTGCTCAGTCCGTCGCTGATGTCCATCATGGCGGTAGGACGGATTCCTGCTTCTCTCAGTTGGGCAATGATGTCGCCACGTCCTTCCGGTTGAAGCTGTCTTTGCAGTAAGTATTCCTTGCCGGCAAAGTCGGGCTGGAAGTTGCGCATCTCTGCCAGGTCTCGGTTGAGGGCAGCCAACTTTTGGTCGTCTCCCTTTGCCTTGGCTTCTGCCATCTTCTTGCGGATGTCTTCCACCTGTCCGTAGTATACTGCTTTTTCCCGCTCCAGCAACTGAAGTCCCATATAGGCTGCACCTAAGTCGCCCGAAACGCAGATGAGGTCGGTCTCCTTCGCACCACTGCGGTAAACGATGTCTTCCTTGCTGGCCTCACCGATGCAGGTAATGCTGATGGCAAGACCTGTAAGCGAAGAGGTGGTATCTCCACCCACGATGTCAATGCCCCATTTGTCGCAAGCCATGCGCAGACCTTTGTAGAAATCGTCCAGGTCTTCAACTTTGAAACGCTTGCTCAATGCGATGCTTACTACCATCTGTCTAGGGGTTCCGTTCATGGCGAAGATGTCACTGATGTTCACCATCGCACTCTTGTAACCCAGGTGCTGCATGTCGATATAGGTGAGGTCGAAATGTACTCCCTCCATCAGCATATCTGTAGTAATGAGCACTTCCTTGTCCGGATAGTGCATCACGGCACAGTCATCGCCTACACCGTAGACGGTAGAAGCGTTTTTGTTTTCATATCCTTTGGTGAGATGGTCGATGAGACCAAATTCACCCAACTTTGCTATATCCAAGATAATTAATAATTAATAATTAATAATTTATAATTGACAGTTAGCTTCTGCGAATCATCTCTCGCATGATTTCTGTCATCTTTGGCTGGGCAGCATTGGCTGCAACCTGTACCTCCTCATGGCTAACCTCTACAGGAACGTCGAAGCCACCGAGGTCGGTGATGATACTGATGCCGAACACCTTGATGCCACTGTGGCGAGCCACGATAACCTCCGGAACGGTACTCATACCTACAGCGTCACCGCCTAAGACGCGATACATGCGATACTCTGCTGGAGTCTCGAAGGTAGGACCCTGAACACCTACATATACACCATGCTTGATGTTGATGTCTTTCTCCTTGGCAATCTCGTCAGCCAAATCACGCAACTGCTTGTCGTAAGCCTCGTGCATGTCAGGGAATCGGGGACCGGTAGGGAAGTTCTTGCCCCGCAATGGATGCTCTGGGAAGAAGTTGATATGGTCGTCGATAATCATCAGGTCACCGATTTCGAAGTCAGGATTCATACCTCCAGATGCATTGCTGACGAAGAGGGTCTCGATGCCCAGTTCATGCATCACGCGCTCAGGGAAGGTAACCTCCTTCATGTTATATCCTTCATAGTAATGGAATCTGCCTTCCATTGCCATGATGTCCTTGCCGCCCAGCTTACCGAAGATGAGCTTGCCGGCATGGCCTTCTACGGTAGAAACCGGGAAGTTGGGTATCTCGCTGTATGGGAATTCATAGCTATCAGTTATTTCTGAAGCTAATTGTCCTAGACCGGTTCCCAGAATGATTGCCGTTTTCGGACTTGTTGTCATCCTTTCTTTTAGCCAGGATGCTGTTTCTTGAATTTTTTCGTACATAGCTAATGATTTTTTCGTTAAAATTATCTTGTTGCTCCAGCATGAAGCTTACCTTGATAGGCAGTTCATACATGCTTTCTTTTACAGTTTCGTAGAGTCCCTCGGTATCTCTCAGTCTCACGGCGTCTTTCTCTGTCGTGATGATGATACGGGGTTCCGGCATGGCTTCGAAGGTGCTGTTGATGCGGTCGATATCCTTGCGCTTAAACTGATGGTGGTCACCGAAGGAGAGGGTCTGTACTCCCTTTGCCATTGGCTTGATGTCGTGTTCCATCTGTTTGGGCGATGCAATACCCGTCAGGAGCAGCACATGATAGTCGGTCATTCCCGTCAGGGCTGGGTCTTTCACTTCTTCCTCTTCATCGCTCTTGATTTCCTTTGGCTTCAGTTCCTTGCTGTTGAATACGCCCTTTGGGGTATCATAGTCAATGCAGGTGAAGTAGAGCTTCTGGAAAGGGTAGAGGTTCATCGCCTTGGTCAGCACTCTGAACTCCATCGGTTTCAGGTCCTTCGGACATTTGGTGATGATTACGATGTCGGCACGGTTCTTTCCGCTCAGCGGTTCGCGGAGCCTTCCTGCAGGCATCATCTTGTCATAGATGATGAGACGGTGATAATCTACCAGCAGGATGTTGATGCCTGGCTTGACATAGCGGTGCTGGAAGGCATCGTCCAGCAATACCACATCCACGTCCTTGGTTTCCCCGTCGTTCTGCAGATGGTCAATACCTCTTACTCTTTTGGCATCTACTGCAACATAGATGTCCTTGAATTTCTGGTGCATCTGGAAGGGTTCATCGCCAATCTCTGTCATCTCGGTATTTTCATCGGCTAGCACATAGCCGTGACTCTTTCGTTTGTAGCCACGAGATAGTACGGCAATTTTCACTTTGTCGTGAAGTAATCGGATAAGATATTCCACATGGGGAGTCTTTCCCGAACCACCCACGGTAATATTGCCCACAGAGATAACCGGTATCGAGAATGCTCTGCTCTTCTTCAGTCCGATGTCGAAGAGCCAGTTGCGGAATCTCACGATGGAACCGTATATCCAACTCAGTGGTAATAACCAATCATTGACCTTGATAAGATCACCTTCTGTTCTCATGTCTCTCTCCTTTGTTTTTTACACCTTATTATATATTAATGTATATTGAGCACGAATGGCATGGCTGCCTGCACTGGCTCCTTCTCCTTGATGTTGCGAATCAGCATGAATGGTTTGTACAGGTCGCCTAATGTCAACTGCAGCTGTTCGTCGAGATAGCTGCCGCCATTGCCCGACAGTTCGCCCATCAGCTGGGTGAGCCAGTCGGCTGCCATAGGATACTCGGTAGTACCATAGTCTGAAATCTTTGCCAGTTGGGCTGCCTTGGCAACAGCATCTTCCAGACTGCCGAAACCGTCTATCAGCTTGATGTTCTTGGCGTCTGTTCCCAACCATACTCTTCCCTGTGCGATATTCTCTACCTGGTTCACGCTCATCTTTCTGCCGTCAGCTACACGCTTACGGAAGAGGGCATAACCGCGGTTCACGTATCCTTGCATGCTGGCAATCTCGTCGGCTGTCCATGGACGGCTGCTTCCTGCGGCTCCATAGCTGCTGTTCTTGTTGGTCTTCACCTCGTCATACTTGAATCCCAACTTCTTGGTCATCAGCTCGCTGAAGTCTGGCAGGGCACCGAAGATGCCGATACTGCCGGTCAGGGTAGTAGGCTGTGCCATGACATATCTGGCTCCCATACTCATATAGTATGCACCTGATGCTGCCATTCCTCCCATGGAAACCACCACAGGCTTCTTCTTGTTCAACTCACTGACGGCACGCCAGATCTGCTCTGAAGCGTAGGCGTCGCCACCGCCCGAATTGATGCGGAGCACAACAGCCTTGATGCTCTCGTCATCACCCAGGGCCTGCAAGTCTTTGATGACCGTGGTGCTGACAATCTGCTCTTCATTCCCGTAGAGGCTAGGAGTAGCTGTGCTGACAATGCTTCCGGAACAGTAATATACGGCAATCTGGTCGGCAAGGATATTGCTGTCGTCAATGGCAGCATTCACGTCAGCCATTGATACTTGCTTGATCTTGTCGTCAGCTTTCAGTCCGAGCTGCTTCTTGACCACATCCCTGATTTCATCGTAATAGCAGAATCCGTCTACCATCTTGTGGGACTTCAGGAGCTTGCTGTCTTCAAATACCATCAGTCCGTCGGCATAATGGTTCAGCGAATCCTTGTTGATGCCGCGGCTCTTGCTGACGTCGGTAAGCACCTTCTGCCAGAGTCCGGTTACGTATCGGGTAACCTGCTCGCGGTTGGCATCGCTCATCTTGTCCTCGGTATACATTTCTGTGAAGCTCTTGTACTTGCCCACCTTTGCGATATTGAAATGAACGCCAAACTTAGCTGCCACATCTTTTATATATTGTGTCTGTGAGGCAATACCATGCCAGTCTACCATACCTTCCGGGTTGATGTAGACCTTGTTGGCAACAGATGCCAGGTAATAGCCTCCTTGAGTATATTGGTCACCGTATGCGATGATCCACTTGCCGCTTTTCTTGAAGTCAGCCAGTGCATCACGAATTTCCTGAAGTGTCGCATAGTCAGAAGTCAGGACACCGGTTTCCAGATAGATTCCCTTCACCTTGTCTTCATTCTTGGACTTCTTGATGGCAGAGAGAATGTTGTTCATGCCAAGGTTGTTGAACTTGTCTCCCGTCAGTTCACCCAGCCAGTTGTCCTCAACTCTGTCGCTGATCTGCCCCTGCAACTTGAGCACCATCACCGAATTGTCTTTCAGCGAAGGTTTGCTGCTGCTTGCTGCTACCATACCAATGAGGCAGATGAATCCGAGTATAGCCATGATGATACTGAATCCGAAGATACCAACGATGGTGGCTGCTACATTCTTGAAAAATTGTTTCATAATAATGCCAATATTTAAATTATAGCTGCAAATATAATAAAAAAGCGACAAACGACAAAGAGATTTGGACAAAATAACCGAAAATTGTTGAAAATATAACATAGTATTAACAAAAAAATGCGTATCTTTGCCGGAGATTTAAGAAACTAATAAGATAAGACAATGAAAAAGATGGTTATTTCTTCTGTGCTGATGTTATGCGCTTTGTCTGCATTGGCACAATCTACAGCCCGCAAATTCGTACTGAAAAACAGTGCTGACGGTCAGAGCGAGCTGACTTGTTATTTACCTCAGAATCCTACAGGTCGTGCTGTGGTTGATTGTCCTGGTGGTGGCTATTCCCATCTGGCAATGGATCATGAGGGTCATCAGTGGGCGGAATATTTCAACAGGCAGGGTATTGCTTTCTTTGTCCTGAAGTATCGTATGCCTAAGGGCGACCGTAACATTCCTTTGAGCGATGCTTATCAGGCTATGCGCACGGTTCGTGACAGTGCCGCTGTCTGGCATATCAATAAGGAGGATGTGGGAATCATGGGCTTCTCGGCTGGTGGTCATCTGGCTTCTTCTGTCAGCACGCATGCAGAATATGATGCCCGTCCTGATTTCTCCATTCTCTTCTATCCGGTCATTTCCATGGATGAGCGCATCACTCATAAGGGTTCCTGCGTCAATTTCCTGGGTGAGGAGCGTAAGACCAATCCTCAGCTGGTAAAGGAATGGTCTAATGATAAGGCTGTTCGCCGCCATCTTACTCCCCGTGCCATCATCCTGATGTCGAGTGATGATGAGGTGGTTCCGCCGGTTACCAATGGTGTGGCTTATTATTCTGCCATGCGGAATGAGGGTAATGAATGTACGATGCATGTTTATCCTACCTGCGGTCATGGCTGGGGCTTCCGCGATGCAGCTCACGGTTTCCCTTATCACGAGCAGATGTTGAACGACCTTACTTCCTGGCTGAATCATTTCCAGGGTCCAAAGGAGGATGCGGTCCGTGTAGCTTGTATCGGTAATTCCATCACCGATGGCTTTGGAATAGGAATGGCACCTGTCAAGGGATATCCTGCTGTTTTGCAGAAGAAGTTGGGTGATGGTTATCAGGTGAAGAACTTTGGCGTTTCTGCCCGTACCATGATGAATAAGGGTGACTTGCCTTACATGAACGAACTGGCATGGAGAGATGCGCAGGCTTTCAATCCTAACATTGTGATTATCAAGTTGGGAACCAACGATAGCAAGACTCATAATTGGGTGCACGGAGCAGATGAATATCGCCAGAGTATGCAGGCGATGATAGATACCTTGAAGGCATTGCCTAGTAAGCCGAAAATCTATCTCTGTTCACCGATACCTGCCTTTAAGGATAGTTGGACTATCAGCGATAGCGTGATTGTGAATGGCGAAATGCCAATCATCAAGAAACTCGCCAAAAAGAATAAGTGTCAGTTCGTCGATCTCCATACTTCATACACCTATGGTGATATGATGCTGAATGATGGTATTCATCCGAATGCAAAGGGAGCAGCGAAGATGGCAGATATCATCTTTGATGCGATAGAGAAAAAATAAAAAGGTATATGAGCTGCAGACTCTGATACCTTAAATAAATAGGGGCATCTTTGTTTCTTTGAAAGAGACAGAGGTGTCCCTATTATTTTTATGAGCCACGAAAAAAAGAATAAAAAGAGGGATTTTGTAAAATGAACCAAAATGAACCAATTTTTCAGAATCTTTACATGAGAGACACAGAAAACCGAAAAACATTCGTTCAATCAACGACTTAGGAAATTATGTGCGAAAAGAATAGTAAAATAATGTTGATTTTCGTAGAATGATATTAATTTTTTAACACGCATAATTTGCTAGTTTCCAACATTTTTCGTATTTTTGCAAGGAGATTCTATATCTCTTATGTAGAGATTCTTAAGAACGAAGATAATAATAATATAAGTGTGGCTTTCATATAAGCGAAGCGTATGATACACAATTTGCTAAACACGGGCTTACCTGCATCATGTATGCAGAAGGCTGAAAGACATAAAAGTATTGAAGATTAGTGGAAGTTAGTCTATTGATTTTTCAATGCTGTGATACATATCACAACCCTAATAATCCGGGGAGAGAAATCTTTTCAGGAGAAACCGAGGTATATTCAGCAGCCAACTAAAGATAACATTCACCTACTCTTCATTCTTCCTTCTTCGCTCTTCCTTCTTCACTCATCACTCTTCACTCAAATTATGTGGTTTATAGTCAATACAGACAAATTTCAAGAACAAAAAACGAAAGAGTTTCTTGAAAAAACATATCCAGGCATAGTGAAGTTTGTCTATCTGCCCAAATGCCGAACGAAGTATGTCAATGCCCAGGGAGAAGAACGCTTCCGTTTTCGCCCATTGATATATGGTTTGCTGTTTATCAAGGCAGACAGCATCAAGGTTTTGAAGAAAATACTGACACCTTGGGGGTATTTCGTCTATGAAGATATCATCCGTAGTCTGGAAACAGGCGAACTGCAGAAAGAAAAGCTAGTCTCAAGTGCACATCTTCTTTGTAAGGATGTCAAGAACTTATCCACGGATGACATTGTCAAAACTGCCACTATTCCAGATGAAGACATGGAGCATTTTATTTATTTCAGTGATAAAGTGGCAGATGGCATAGAGGGACTGAGTATAGTAGATAAACGATATGATGACCTCATTCAGGAGAATGATACCGTCCGCATATTCAGTGGACCTTTGGCTGGTTGGGTTGGCGTGGTCAAGCAAATCAAGAACAAGGGCAAGAAAGACCGCCATCTTTTTGTGCGATTTGGTAATAATCTCTGTCTCAGTTTTTCCAACGTTCGTCAATACGATATGCAGGTAGAGCATGAGGCAACAAAGGGACCGAAAGCAGAGGCTGTGGGCGTGTGGCGTGCCATCGACCAGATGGTTGGCTATCTTCAGGCAAAACAGCCTTCCGAGAATGCATATCAAACATTGCGCACTCTTTTCTTGGATTATCAAAAGAGATTGCCTGTCTATCGCAATCAGAGTATGTCGGATTTGGCATACGAAAACAAGAAAGAAAAGAACACGGTTGCCCAGCAGCAAAAGGTTTTGGATCAGATAGACAAAAGAATGCGAAATAACTTCCGTGTTCTTTCCAATTACTTGAAGGCAGGTGAAATCACCCTGGAAAAGTGGTTGAAAGACCTGATTCCTGATGCCCCATTACGTCCATTTCTTACACCAACTTCTGGAGCAATCATCCCGGAAGGACATGATTATACGGTGTTGCATCATCATGGAATCACGGAGTTTATCCTCCGCTGTAATCTTCGGGATGTCTTCCTGGATAAGGGGGGGGGTAAATGCTGACAAAAATACCACGATCTTCGATGAGGACTATGAGTATTACGCTCATTTTGCCCTGGTGAATACAGATGGTGGAAAGGTAAAGGCTATTTGTTCATGGGGAGGATTCTATGATTATTATGCATCCCAAAGCAGCCAGGAGCAAGAAGCATTCCTCAGAGATTTAGAGTCGAAGAAATATCCCCGCTTACTCTATTTGCTCACACAAAGCGAATATAGATTTGAAAAGGTCAATGGGATAGGTGGATTTTCGATAGAAACAGACATCGACTATATTGATGATAAGGAAGAATTGGGAAGAAGAGCAAATGAATTCTTCACTCTTCATTCTTCGTTCTTCACTCAACTTGTATCAGCAGCCGTTGAGATATGGAAGGGAACCCGCCTTTTGGTATGGCGTCAATTATTGCAGCGTTATGTACTGCTTCATAAGGTGCCAGTAATAGACCAGCCCAGCCCATGATCCGCGTCATCTGCGCAATCTGCGTGACTATCACCTCAGACCGAGCAGGTCTAAAATCTGTGTTATCTGTGTAAATCTGTGGGAGGTTAGAGCAAGAATCAAAAACTCCCCTAAAAATTTGGTAGTTTCAAAGAAAACCCTTATATTTGCACAGAATTAAAAAAGTAGGAGGTTAAAATGGATACATTGAATAAAGAATTTTGGGAAAAGCGTGATGCTGCGATGAAAAGATTCATGGCATCAAAGGAAAGAAAAAGAAAGCGTATGGCTGAGTTAGAGCAGATGCTCCGTCAGGATTATTTGGCTCGCACAGGAGAAGAACCAAAGTTTGTAAATGTTTGGTGACATGAAACAGCTTTCTTTGGAAACTATCTAAGAAAGGATAATCCACATTTTGTAGATTACGTATCAGAATTCAACAATACTGTTAATATGTTTATGTTGACCCCCGAACATTAGCCAGCCGGTCTCATTAATAAAGGAGATTACGTTATGAACATAGAAGAAAAAAAGCAGATTTTATGCGTCGCTTCAAGGCTTCTAGGGAACGAAAGGCAGAATACATAGCACAAATGGAAAAGCGAATGCGTGATGACTATCGCCGCAGAACCGGTAAGGAAGCAGAATCATTTTGTGTATTGTGATGTTTAGCCCTAAGCCAAGTATAGGTTAATAAATGCATTTTTCTCTTAAATCCTTGGTGATTACGAAATTAAATCGTACTTTTGTCACTATATTAGCAATAAAAATGTATGATTATGGCAAACGACAATAATATACAGCCTATGGCTGACGATTCACAGATAGTTCTTTATCAACCAGATGAAAGTATTTCTCTTCAAGTAAAAATTGAAGAAGATACGGTATGGCTTACGCAAGCTCAAATGGTGGAACTTTTTGGTTCTAGTAAAGCTAATATTAGTGAGCACATTACTAATATTTATCAGCAAGGAGAATTGATGCAGTCAGCAACTGTTCGGAAATTCCGAACAGTTAGAAAAGAAGGCAATCGTATGGTTACACGTAATATGGATTACTATAATCTTGATATGATTATATCCGTCGGCTTTCGTGTAAATAGTCATCAAGGTATTCGCTTTCGTCAATGGGCTAACAACGTCTTGAAGGAATATCTTCTTCGTGGATATGCTGTACATCAGCAGATGCTTCAAATGGAGCAACGTATTGACAGCAAACTTATGTTGCAGCATGATGAGATGCAACGAATAAAGGATACCCAGGCTAAGCAGCAACAGCAGCTTGATTTTTTTATTCAGACTTCGACCCCTCCTGCAGAGATGGTCTTCTTCGAAGGTGATTTCTATACAGCAAGAGTTGCTTTGGAGAACCTTGTTCGTTCTGCCAATCATCGAGTAATCATTATAGATGGCTATGTTTCATCGCTAACTATTCCCCGATAATCATATAGATATTAGAAAATGGCGTAACGAGTCTCATGACCGCTGGCTTATCATAGATGATAGCCTCTATCATTGTGGTCATTCATTAAACGCCAATGGCGGTCATAAGATTTCCGCCATAACCCTGATGGGCACCTCCCCAGAGATAATTCTGTCAAAAGTAGAATAAAACAATATTCCTCATTCGAGTGGCGACTAGTGCAGAGCGATACTGCAATGAGGAACAAAATATAACTTTTTCCCAAAAACAGAATCTGTGAAATCAGCGTGACTATCACTTCAGATCGATCAGGTCTAAAATCTGTGTTATCTGTGAAATCTGTGGGAAAAAGAAAAGCAGCGAAGACAATCTGCGGCATCAGCGAAATCTGCGTGCGATTATGACACGAAGCAAAAACTCCTTTAAAAATTTGGTGGTTTCATATAAAAACCTTATATTTGCAGTCAAAAAAAGGAGATACAATTATGAATACAATTACAATAGATAATAATACATATCACGACATAGAAAAATTTGCTCATGTAAACAATTTGGATGTAGCAGATGTTGTGAAGAAGTCTTTTCGTTTCTTTATAGAGGAGTTTAAGTTTGCTAAGCCGCAATCTAAAGCATCTCAGTATCAGTTGCCTTTGCATTTGAAAAAGATGCGAGGAGTATTAGCTGGTGTAGAAGATAGTGAGGATGAAAGATTAAATTATATATTGAGCAAGTAATGAAGAAGGTATTTATAGATACGAATGTGGTTCTTGATTATTATCTGGATCGTGAAGGCTTTAGTGATGATGCTGAAGCCATCTTGGCTTATGGATATAATCAAGGATGTTCATTGTATGTATCTTCTTTAACTTGTGCCAATATGGCGTATATAGCCAGAAAGAAGTTCCCTGGTGAAGCGATATATGCAGTACTTGCAAGTTTGTTTGAATTTGCCGAAATAGCATCTGTCGATTCGAATGCTGTAAAGTCCGCAGTAACTTTGCAAGCAAAGGACTTTGAAGATGCATTGCAATATTTTTCTGCTAAGGCAATAGGTGTGGATTGTATTGTTACCAGAAACGTTAAGGATTTTCCTTTTTCGGAATTGCAAGTCTTGACCCCTAAGGATTTTTTGGCTCATTATGCAGTTAAATAAAATGGCAGGTTGGATACTTACTAAGGAGATTACGTTATGAACATACAAGGAAAAAAGCAGATAAGGAAGCAGAATCATTTTGTGTGTTGTAATGTTTAGCCATAAGCTAAGTCTAGGGATGATTTTCGAAAAATTCCAAGTTTCCTTGTCTTCATGTTAAGGCTTTGGGAATAAAAACTGCATGAGATTAGGGCAAGAAGCAAAATCTCCACCAAAAGTTTGGTAGTTTCAAAGAAAACCCTTATATTTGCACCTAAAAAAAGGAGAGACAATTATGAACACAATAGCAATTGACAGCAATATATATAAAGGTGCAGAAAGTTATGCTAAATTACATAATATTAGTGTAACAGCTGCAATAGAAAAGGCGATTTCTATGTTTTTGCAAAAGGTACAACCTAAGCAAAAGATATTAGAAACTGCTGAGTTTAATGATGCTTTGTCTTATGTTAAAACATTAAAGGCAAAAGGTGGCAAGCCGATACCGGCAGATGAAAATAGCTTAGATGCGTTGGTTGATAAAAAATATGCATTATGAGAGTTTTTATAGATACGAATATCTTAATAGATTTCGTTGTAAATCGGGAGGGCTTTTCTGAAGATGCAGATAACCTCTTTGCCCTTGGAATAACAGGAGACATAAAGTTGATGACATCAGCTTTGTCTTATGTTACAACCATGTATATAGCACACAAGTATGAGTATCAAGATGTAAAAGAAACTCTTCTGGCGGTGTCGAATTTTGTAGATGTTTTGGACTTGCAAGGCAATACGGTAATTGAAATGCTCTCTTCTGATTGGAAGGATTATGAAGATGCAACTCAAAATGCCACAGCTTTGCGAGCTGAGGGAGATTGTATTGTAACTCGTAACAAGAAGGATTTTACGAATTCTTCTTTACCCGTTTATACTCCTGCTGAGTTGTTGAATATTTTAAACCAATAAAGGTGGTGTAGCTACTAATATGTTGAAGCTTGAACATTGGTCATGCGGTCATTCCATAGACCGATGCTGTCACATCCTGAATATTCCTCATTCGAGTGGCGACAAGCGCAGAGCGATATTGCGGTGGGGAACACCTATCAGTTTTTTCAAAAACTGATAGGTGTAACTACTTGTAATATAGTGGTGACGCTGTGTTGGTGATATAACAGATATGGAACGTAAGCAATATCTAGATCAGATAAAGGAATTAGTTCAGACTGTCCAAATGCTACTGGATGCCAATCTTGCCTTGGGTAATAAGCAGAAGGAGCAAAAGACAGAGTTAGATCGTAAGATTGCCAATTTGCAGGCTCAGGTTGACAAGCTTACAGGAGAACTGCAAGCTAATGACAATGACACCACAGGATTTCTTTAGAGGATTTTTTTGACCTTATTGTAGCTGAAAGAAGGGATTATGCCTTGATGACAGAGGCACTTTTAGTTAAACCTGTTTAAAAATCAGAAAAGTCCAATTTCTTAAAATACTCTGTATCCCCAGTAAACACTGGGGATGGAGTCGTATTGCCATAGGGGTTGGATGCTAACTTTAATTTTCGCAAGAACAATGCAGTATTTCTGCAATCTTATCATGTAATTTTGCAGCCTGTAAAGGAATGCAAGTAAAAATATGGCTTATGAATAGCTGTTATGCGAATAAATCCGACTTGTTTATTGGTGCTGCTGAAGAGATAAATAATAGTACTTATTTTTATCTGGCAGTACCTCATAGCGCATATTATAGTTGTTTTCTTTGGATGAAACATCTATGTTATAGCAAGTATGGTAAGACAGAAAATGAAATAAAAAATGAGGTTGATCCAACGATGCATGGGACACATGAAATCATGGCAGAATTTATACGCATGAGATTATATGACTCAGCAAGTAAATTCGAGGAAAAGCAAAGAGCTAAGGAATTTATTGCAAAGATTGGACAATTAAAAAGAATTAGGTTTAAGGCAGATTATGGCGAAGAGTCTATCACTATTACGCAAAGTATGAAGTCTATAGAATTAGCTAAAGATGTCCTTAAAATTTTAAAAACGATTTGATTATGGCAACTTTTGATTATTTGAAAGAGCAATTGAATGAATTCGTAAAACAATTCAAGAATGCAAAGGCTAGCTACGAGTATGATGAATTGGCAAATTTACATACAATAGAAATCTTGCCCCAAGCTGTTTTTGATAGTGAAGAATTCACAGATTGGGAGTGTGATTTTTTTAAACGTGCTTATAAAGCAATTCCTGGTGAAGATATATCATTTATATCAGAAGATGCTTATTTCGGAATAGAAACTGTAGGATGGAGTGTTCAAGGTGAGGATTATCTATTGAGTGAATCCTTGACGATGCAAACTATTTGTGTGGAAATGGATAATCATTTTTGCTATTCTGAGAATTTTAGTTTTGCTGATTTATCAGATGATTTCTTTAGTAACGATTATACACAAGCTGCATAGTTATGGAAAATATAGAAGATAAAAAGTCTGGCTTTCGTGTATTAAATATCATGTTAGCAGAATCCCATTTCACTAGAATTGGAAATGTTGATTTTCAAGACTCTAAAAGAATGGTTAGTTTTGAGACAGGAGTAGGAGGTCGGGACAATAAGATAAATGTCAGGCTGAAGACTACTGTTGTAAACATGAAAGATGGTTCAGAGCAATATCGTATTGAAGTCTCTATGATTGGAGTCTTTGAACGTAATGGCAATTCTCAGATATCGACAGATGAGGAGTTTGGACGTGTCAATGGTGCAGCCATCATCTTCCCATTTGTTCGTGAGCACATTGCTAACATTGCATTAAAGGCAGGATTGGGAAGCATTATCCTGCCACCAGTCAATTTCACAAAGGTCAACAAAGATAAAACAAACAATAAATAGAACGATTCTCTATGGCTCAAGGAAAGAATGCTTATATACGCTACAAGGTATTAGACCGCTGTTTCCGTGATAGTAGAAGACACTATTATATGGAAGATTTGGTGGAAGCATGTAATGAGGTACTTTACAATTATGATGGTTCATCAGTATCAGAGCGAACTATTCGTGAAGACATTCATTTCATGCAGCGTCAAGCAGGCGGTGGTGTGCCTTTGGAGAGAAAAATGGATGGGCATAGAGCCTATTATATGTATTCTGATAGAAATTTTTCCATTCAGAATCTTCCAATGAGCCAGAGTGAAGCGGAGATGTTGTCCGATACCATTCAGATGCTTTCCAGATTCAAGGGACTTCCAAATCACGAATGGTTGGAAGCTACCATTGCCCAGATGAAATCAACCTTCAATTTGGATAATGCTCAGCAGTCATACGTTAGCTTCTCGCAGAATGAAGATTTGCGTGGCCTGAATTATTTTTCTCGTTTATATGAAGCAATAGCGAGTCATCAGGTGGTATCGCTTCAATATCATAAGTTCACTGGTGAAACTTGGGAACGTCTAATACATCCTTATCAATTGCGCCAATATAATAATAGGTGGTTTTTGGTAGGTTGGGAGCCTGCTGTAGCAGCCAAGATACCGCTTGTTGTCATACCGTTGGATAGAATTGACGATTATAAAATATTGGATAAAGAGCATTTCGTATCTTATCAAGGAGATATTGATGAATGTTTTAAGGATATAGTAGGTGTTTCGCTAAGGTTCAAGGAACCATGCCAGCACATCGTCTTCAAGGCCTATCATCCTACATCTTCTTATATAGAGACAAAGCCAATTCATCATTCGCAACGGGCAGTAGAACGATACGAAGATTATACAATCTTCTCTTTAGACTTGATACCGAATTATGAGTTCGAGACGATAATGATGTCTTATGTTGATAATTGTGAGGTACTTGAACCGCAAGAATTGAAGGAAAGTCTTGTAAAGCGAGCTAAAAACATCATAAAATTCAATGATGATCAATAAATTGTCGTAACAATGAAGTAGGTCTGCAATGTTAAACTTTACTTTTGCATCAGTATTAATAATTAAAGAAAGGATTAAAAATGACAAAAGAAGAAATTATTACAGACATTAGGTCTTATTTTGGCTTTACAGTATTTTCGGGTTATTCAAATTATTATGTAGGAATAACTAATGACATTAATCGTCGTTTGTTTGATGAACATAATGTTTCTGAGCAAAAGGATTATTGGATTTATAGAACAGCAGACAGTAAGTCAATAGCCCAAAAAGTTGAAGAATATTTCCTTAACTTAGGTATGCAAGGAGATACTGGTGGTGGAACGGATAATACATGTATTGTTTATTGTTATAGAATTACAAGTTCTACTATTGAGTAATGTTATGATTTTTGGAACAAAAATACCACTCTTCGTACTCAACGGCTACTCAGCGAGGAATAGTGGATATAGAGCGGCCACAAACATCAATTATATATGGAATACGAAAAACCTTCATTCCTAGCGCAGAGTGCAATTATGATGGCTGATTGTCAGAGAAAGCCATGTGGAAGACCTTCTTGTGTAAGAAAACCTTCCGGCACGCATTAATTGATTGCTTTGTGTTAAAACTGAGCGATAGTTATTATACTATCGCTCACAATTTGATTGCTATGATAGTTCAAAAATTGCCATATATTTTGTTTCGGTCCTATTCTTCTTATGGTTATCTTACAGATAATCGTAATTTTGGATATGATACCGCTTCACATAGTTGCAAGAAAGTAGGAGAATTAATATTGTCTAATACTGGTAAAGTTTTCTATGCTAACCTTAAGGATATTCCTGAAAAGCTAGATGATGTTATTCTTCGTTTAAGCAAGTTGTATTCAGCTGTTCCTGTTGCTGTGATAAGTAGAGATGCCTTGGAGTTTTACAAAGAATTGTATTCGAAAGGTTTTATCTTTATGGGAGCTGAACATGATTTTGCAGATTTCGTATCGCATTATTTTTCATATAATAATAGACAAGCTTTTGAGCTGAATATTCCTCAGTTACAAACTAGTCAAACAATATACGAAGAGACATTTGGAACAAACTATAGCTTGTCTCGTGTTCATGTTGACATTTCGAGTCGCTGTAATGAAAGATGTGTTCATTGCTATATACCAGAAAAGAATAAATGTACTATAATGTCAGAGAAAGTTTTTGATAGTGTTCTCTCTCAGTGTCGTAGTATGAATGTTCTTAATATAACGATTAGTGGTGGTGAGCCATTATTAAATCCGAATTTGAAACGCTTTTTATTAGAGTGCAGTAGATATAACTTCTCTGTTAATCTGCTCTCAAATTTAACATTGTTATCAGAAGAATTGATAGATCTAATAGCATCAAATCCTTTGATAAGCATTCAAACATCGTTATATTCTATGGATGAGAGTGTTCATGACTCTATAACCCGTAAGAAAGGTAGCTTTAAATAAACACTTCATTCAATCGAACAGCTTCATGCAAGGAATATACCTATTCAAATAAATTGTCCGGTTATGAAGCAGAACAAAAGTGATTATAAGGGTGTATTGGAATTTGCTAAATCATTGAATATCGAGGCTGATTATGATTACTCACTTTATGGTAGTTATGATTTAACTTCTAGTAATTTATCATGTAGATTATCTGCTGAAGAGATTGAAAATATAGAAAAAACAAAGGTTTTGAATAATTCAGAATTAGAGTCTATAACAAACAAGCAAAAAGATTCTTCAACTCCAATATGTCCTGTATGTAAGAGTTCTTTGTGTGTCTCGAACAATGGTGATGTTTATCCTTGTGAAGGATGGCAGAATCTCAAGTTAGGAAATATAGAAAAACAAAGTTTGAAAGAAATATGGGATGAAAATCCTATAGTATTGAGATTGAGAAATCTACAATATAAAGATTTTCCTAAATGTAATTCTTGTTTACATAAACAGTTTTGTTCTATATGTTTGATTATGAATGTGAATGAAGACAAAAAAGGAAATTATAGTAATGTTAATCCATTCATATGTGAGGTCGCAAAAATCAAAGAACGAAGTTATAGAAAAGAAAATTAATGGTATTATTTTGAAGATTTGAATCAAATATCAACAATAAATATTTCAGATTATGAAAGCAAACAGATTGACTTTGTTGGTTAGTATTTTAGCAATAATTTTGAGTGTGATAGCAATATCAACATCATTGCCAAGAACCGAGATGTCGTTTGATTATCTTGGATTTATTACAGGGAGTCTTGGCTTCCTTGTGACAGTTCTGTTGGGCTGGAACATATATACTATATTTGATTTCAGACAGGAAAGGCAAAATCTAAAGACATATTTCGATGAGCAAAAGCAATCTGTCAAAGCTGTAGGAAGTGATTTACGGATGACTTTCAAAAACCAGATTGCAAATGTTTCACTATTGGAGAAGCATATTTCTGATGTTTATTCTTATTTGATGGGCATAAATACCTCTATACCTTTGCTCTTTTATTACATTCATTTGACGTTGGGTGCTATAATCAATTCGGCGCAGTCGGAAAACTATGACAATTGTAATTTGTGGGTGAACGAGCTTCTTGCAGTGATAAAGAAACCGGAAGTAATAGAAATGCCAATAACAAGTAAGATGTATTTGTTGAAGTCGTTTACAATGATTTACCATTCGGAGAACATAAAACGACTTGATGAATTACATCGTGTTATTGCGAGATTGAAAGAAATACCAGATCCAGAGACTAAAGATTAGTGCTGATAAAGGAAACTTTAATCATGTAAACACTTAAAATATGGATTAGATTAGAAAGCTAAATCTTTCAAATTGTCGGCAAGTTCTCGAAAGGAGAGAAATGTCCTAATATGGTAGATTTTCAGAAAACTCCAATCGTAAATCACCATTAGCCCGTATGGCGGTACCTATATAATATATTACCTTTGCATCCGTAATCAAAACAGTTTGATAATGGAAACAAGGGAATATTTCGAAAAAGTGATGCAGGACTACAACCAAAACCGTAACGGTCGTAGCTTGCGCAAGTATTGTAAGGATGAGGCTGTGGATTATGACTGGCTCATTGAGTTTAAGAAATCATATCGTTCAAATCGGCTTCAACCAAATGAAAAAAAGAAGCTAGGCGTAATCCACCAATACAGCGTAAGGTGGGTTGAATGAAAAATATTATCTTTGCAACCGTTTTAAAATTCGCATAAAATGGAAAGAAAGGTTAGCTGTCACTTAGGGCCGTCTTGCGTACGTTAATAAAAATATATACCTTTGCCCCGAATTTTAAATTTGGGACAAAATGACTATAAACGAAGAAGGCAAGTACTATGCCTCAATGGCTCGTAAGTTTCGAACCGAGTACAAGAGCAAGAACCTTCATGGGTTCTGCAAAGGACAAATTGGTAGACTTACTCGCTCATAGATGGCAGCTGGCTACTGTTACTGCTTGGGCATAAAATCAAATATTTTTTTCTTAAAAGATAATAAAAAAGCATTCATTTTATGGCTTAACGTACCTAAAGTGACCGCTTACAAACAAAGTGAAAATCATGATAACATTTGTTAGAAATCCAGAAATACAACTTTTTACGGACTTTATAAATAGATTTGGAAATGCAGAATCACTGCGAGATAGAACGGAACGTATTGCAGTAGTGGTTCCTGGAGATATGCTTGCAGGAGCATTCTGGGATTCTGAGCCATTCGTTTTTAATAGAGCTATAAATAAAGGCAGTATATGGTATAATGAACACAAGGTTAATGAAATAGGTCTTGATCAAGAAGAGCGCTATGCTTGTATAGCTCATGAATTGGGACACATGATGGATCCAAATCAGAGAAATCCAGAGCATCAACAAGACCGAGAGATTTATGCAGATAGTATCGCTTGTAAATTAGGATTAGGAGACAGTATGATTTCTGCTCTTCATAAGATGATAGATTATTATCAGCGGTCTAATAGAGCAGCAGATGATAATGTGTGTATAGATAATTTACAAGAACGTATTAACGTTTTAGCTAAGGTAGAAAAAGTATCCCAAGAATAATATAGATAGACACAATTTATGATAGATATAAAAAGAAAAGAAGATTGTTGCGGATGTAACGCATGTGGCGATGCATGCCCCAAAGGTTGCATAACATTCAAAGAAGATATTGAAGGTTTTTCTTATCCTGTAGTTGATAAGGAAACTTGCATTGATTGTCATCTTTGTGAAAAGGCATGTCCTATTATCAATGTAGAGAAACTGAAGAAAAATGATTTTGAACAACCAGAATGTCATGCTGCCGTAAGCAAGAACATCATGACCCGATTTGCAAGTACTTCGGGGGGAATGTTTTCTGTTTTAGCTCTTCAGATGTATAAACAGGGAGGATATGTTGGTGGTGCCATTTTTGATGAAGGCTGGATGGTTAGCCAATTAATTTCTAATGACAAGTCTGATTTGGAGAAAATCCGTGGTTCAAAATTACATCAGAGTAATTCTCAGGGATTCTATGAAAAGGTAAGGGATTTGCTGAAAGCTGGTGAGAAAGTTCTTGTTTGTGGTATTCCTTGCCAGATGGCTGCATTGAGAAGCTTCTTAAAGAAAGACTACGAGAATCTTATCATTGTAGATTTGATATGTCGAGGAATTAATTCGCCTAAGGTTTTTAGCAAGTGGCTTTCTTTCCTGGAAGATGAGTATGGAGCAAAAGTACAGCACTTCCGTGTGAAGAGCAAAGAACTCGGTTGGAGAAAACTGACTACCAAGGTCGTGTTTGAAAATGGAAAAGTATTGTATGATACTTGTGATACAAACTATTTTACTGTAGGTTATCTATCTACTGGTGTTTATTGTCGTCCAAGTTGCTATGAATGTAAGTTTAAGGGCTTCCCTCGTATAGCCGATATTACAATTGGTGATTTCTGGGGAGCAGGTAACACCATAGGAGAAGAGATGGATGGTGATATTGGTACATCTGTTGTCCTTCTGAATAATGAAAAGGGAAAGAAGTATTATCAGTCTATAGCTAGCAAACTAAAGGAAAAAGAAGTTCCTTTTGATGTTGTAGTTAAAGGCAATCCTGCATTGATAAGTCCATTGCTGCCTCCTAAAGTAAACAGAGAGGATTTTTATAAGGATCTCGATAAGAGTAACTTCAAGGATATAGCGGCTAAATATATACATCGTGCTATTGATCAGAAGCCATCCCAAAAACGCCAAATCAAAAACTTGGCTAAGTTTATTCTTGGTGTCAAGGGGGTTGCAGGTATAAGCATTCCAACCTATTGGAAGAATATAAAATATAATCTATTTTCAAAGAAAGTTCATACAAATATTTTGCACGCCCAATATATACTGATTACTAAGCATACAGTCTTGGATTTTGCTAAGAATGCAAACATTTTTGTTGGTGGTGTTGTAACTCTTGGTACAAAGCGAGTAAAAGGTTCTAAATTAGAAACCCGTATATTGGTTGAAGATGGCGCAAGTCTTGATTTCAAGGGCAATGCCACTATTATGTATGGTGCAGATATCGAAGCTTTCAAGAACTCAAAGATTATATTTGGTAAGTCTTTTATTTCAAATATCGATTTTACTTGCATCAGTGCAGAAAAGATAGAATTCGGAGACAATGTTTCCTTTGGTCGTGATTGCGTTGTACGTGATAATAATGGTGGACATTACATTTCAAGACGTGGTTTCAAAAATGCTCATCCTATTACAATTGGACAGCATTGCTGGATTTGCGAAAGCAGTACTCTGATGGCAGGTACAAAATTGGGAACTGGTGTCATAGTAGGAGCTAAGTCGTTTGTACGTTCAGCTATTCCGTCATTTACAATGGCAATGGGACATCCTGCAGAAGTTGTTGATGAAGATATTTATTTTAAAATGTAATCAGTTAATTATAGATTATGTTGTCATTTAAAGAATTAAAAAGAAATCTTAAGAAGGATATATCTAGTTATCCTATCATTAAAGTTGCTTTGTTAGGTGATACCGCAACTCAGTTCTTGGCTACAGCAATTAAAGGTTGGGGAGTAGAAAGAGGATATCAGATAGATTTGTTTGAGGCAGAATATAATCAAGTAGAGCGTCAGTTTATGGATCCAACCAGTGATCTATATCAGTTTGATGCTCAATATATAGTTGTTTTCCAATCTACTCATAAGTGGAATGAACATTATAGTTTGCTCTCAGCCCAGGAACAATTATCTTTAGCAGATAACCGATTAGATTTTGTTAGGGAAGTTTGCGCATCTACCCAAGCAAAGGTTATTTATTTTAATTATCCGGAAATAGAAGATACAGTCTTTGGCAGTTATGCAAACAAGATAGAGTCTTCCTTCACCTATCAGGTTCGAAAGATGAATTTTGAATTGATGAGATTGTCTCAGGAATATCAAAATCTCTTCATTTGCGACATTGCTGGCTTGCAAAACAAGTTAGGTCGTGACGTCATGTTTGACCCTATGGTATATACAACCACAGAGATGATCCTTTCATTGGATGCTGTTCCTTACGTTGCTTCCCGTGTAATGGATGTCATTTGTGCCATCCAGGGAAAGTTTAAGAAATGCATTATCTTAGATCTCGATAATACTCTTTGGGGTGGTGTCGTTGGTGATGATGGTTTGGAAGGTATTCAGTTAGGACATGGCTTAGGCATTGGCAAAGCCTTTACAGAGTTCCAAATGTGGATAAAAAAGCTGAAAAACAGAGGAATTATCATCTGTATCTGTAGCAAGAATGATGAAGACAAGGCAAAGGAGCCTTTTGAAAAGCATCCTGATATGGTGTTGCGCCTTGATGATATTTCCGTGTTTATGGCCAATTGGGAAACAAAAGTTGATAATATCCGTCAGATTCAGCAAATCTTGAATATCGGCTTTGATTCAATGGTATTCATTGATGATAATCCTTTTGAGCGAAACATGGTTAAGGAGAATATCGCAGGCATCACAGTACCGGATATGCCAGAAGACCCTTCCTGCTATTTGGAATATCTTTATTCTCTCAATCTTTTTGAAACAGCCTCTTATAGTGCAGCAGATAAGGACAGAACCAAGCAATATCAGGTACAGGCTAAGCGAGCAGCTTTCAGTAAGTCGTTTACCAATGAAGCAGACTTTTTGAAGTCTTTGGATATGGTTTCTGAGGTAGAGGGCTTTACCAAGTTTAATACTCCTCGTGTAGCTCAGCTTTCGCAAAGAAGTAATCAGTTCAATCTTCGTACAGTTAGATATACAGAAGATCAGATTACTGCAATAGAAAATGATCCAAAGCAGAAAGGCTTTGCTTTCAGTTTGAAGGATAAGTTTGGTGATAATGGATTGATTGCTGTTGTGATACTCCAGGAAAAGGATGCTGAAACTTTGTTTATAGATACTTGGTTCATGAGCTGCCGAGTTTTGAAGCGTGGTATGGAGAACTTTACGCTTAATACCATCGTGGCATGGGCAAAGGAGAAAGGGTATAAGCAAATAATAGGTGAATACCTGCCTACCCCAAAGAATGGTATGGTTGCTGAACATTATACAGCACTTGGTTTTGACAAACTGGATAATACAGAAACTGCTCAATGGCAACTGAATATAGAGAATTATCAATCAAAAGAATGTTATATAATTAAGAAATAAAAAAATGGAAAGAACAGAAATTTTAGAGAAATTGAATGAGATTTTTATTGATGTCATGGATTTGGACGATGACTTCGAATTGGATGAAGATATGAGTGCAGATGATATCGAAGAATGGGATTCTCTTTCACATATTCAATTGATGAAAGCCATTGAGGAAACTTTTGGTATTAAGTTTACTGCCAAAGAGGTTCTCGATTGGGAAGATATTCATGATTGTGTTGATAGTATTGAGGCTAAGTTATAATAATAGTTTTTTAGTCTCATTTTTTTAGAATTAGATTAGACTATTACTTTATGAATAATATTAAAACAATAAAATTAAATAATGGGGCAGAAATACCTGCTATAGGTATCGGCCCAGGAATTGTAGGAGAAGTATTTAAGCCAACTTTCCCATCAAATACATTCATCGCAAAGGTTGAACGTAAGTTAACTTCTCGTATCAAATATCGTCTTGCTCGTCACAATTATATAAAGAGTTTAGCCAATGCCTTAAATTTAGGCTATCGTCTTATAGACTATTCTTTCGCTTATGGTGATGGTTCTGAGATTTTGGAAGCCATCAAGATGGCTGGACTCAAAAGGGAGGATGTCTTTCTTACCTCACGTGTCAGCAACAATCAGCAGTATAATGGTACTGTCAGGGAGGATTTCCTGCGTAGTCTGGAAAAGGTAGGACTCGACTACATAGATATGTTCATGTTCCACTGGCCTGTAACCGACCATTTCGTCAATACGTACAAGGAGATGGAACGTCTCTACAAGGAGGGATATATTAAGGTGCTTGGTGTGGCTAACTGCCATCAGCATCATCTGAAAGACATCATGGACAATTGCGAAATAGTTCCTGCTGTCGACCAGTTTGAGATTCATCCGCTCTTCACGCAGAAACCTCTCGTGGGATTCTGTCATGAGCATGGCATAGCCGTCCAGGCTTATACACCACTGGCTCGTAACGACGACCGACTTACCAAGAATCTTATAATGCAACGCCTCGCCAAGAAGTATCACAAGAGCATACAGCAGATTATTCTGCGATGGGACATACAGCTGGAGCAGATACCGATACCTCGCTCGCTCAATCCTGGCAGACAGAAGCAGAATATTGATATTTTCGATTTCTCTTTAACTGATGACGAAATAAAGGCAATTGATTCTATTAATATCAATTCTCGATTGCGTTTCGACCCAGACAATCTTGATTTCCATTCCGTAGGCTGATATTTATGCAAGAAAAGACAAACAATAAGACTATAGCAAAGAACACGCTCTTCCTCTATTTCCGCATGATGTTTACGATGGTGATTTCACTCTTCACTTCTCGTATCATCTTACAAAAGTTGGGAGTAGACGACTATGGTATCTATCAGGCTGTGGGCGGAGTGGTAGGATTCCTCTCCTTCATCAACGGAGCTTTGGCAACAGGCTCTTCCCGATTTCTTACCTATGCGTTGGGTGAGGGTAATGCCGAGAAGCTAAAGAGAACATTCTCCACAACGCTCAACATTCATATCATCATCTCAATCTTGGTGGTGATAGTGGCTGAGACCATCGGACTTTGGTTTCTCTATCATAAGATGGTGATTGCGCCTGAGAGGATGACCGCTGCGGTTTATACCTATCATCTCTCGATATTGACGGCGGTGTTCACACTTACTCAGGTACCTTACAATGCAACCATCGTGGCGCACGAGAAGATGTCGATATATGCTTATATGAGCATTTTCGAGGTGTCAGCGAAGCTGCTGGTCTGCTATCTGCTGGCTATAGGCGGCTTCGATAGGCTGATGATGTATGCCACCTTGCTCCTTTCAGTGCAGGTGGGCATCATGTGTTTCTACCGATTCTATTGCAGTCGTCATTTTGAAGAAGCTCGTTTTTCTTTTTCTTTCGATAAGAAGATTTTCCGTGAGATAGCAGGGTTCTCTGGCTGGAGTATGTTTGCCAGTACTTCCATTGCATTAAACAGCCAAGGAGTGCTGATATTGCTCAACATGTTCTTCGCTCCTGCCGTAGTGGCTGCAAGAGCCATCTCTCTGCAGGTGAACATGGCTGCCAACCAGTTTGTGGCAAACTTCCGTCAGGCTGCTAATCCGCAGATAGTGAAGAAATATGCCGCTGGCGATTATGAAGGATCTAAGCATCTGTTGCTTGAGAGTACGAAGTATTCATATTATATGATGTACTTGATAGCCTTGCCCGTTTGTCTCTTGGCTTATCCTCTTTTGAAGTTATGGTTGGGCATCGTGCCAGAATACACGGTGCCGTTCCTGCAGATTGTCATCGTGCAAAGCTTGTTCCAAGTGTTTGATACCTCCTTCTATACAGCCCTTTATGCCAAGGGGCGTTTGAGGGAGAATGCCTTGACATCGCCAACGTTGGGACTCTTGATATTTCCGATAACGTATGTCTTCTTCAAGTTAGGATATTCGCCTTTGGTTCTGTCGTGGACCAGTCTTGCCGTCTATGCCATCTTGGGTATGGTGCAAAAGCCTTGGCTCATCATGAAGATGGTGGATTACAAATGGAAGGAGATATGGGGTGTGTATCGCTCTTGCTTGATAGTGACGGTAGCAAGTCTCCCAATACCTATTATTATATATAAGTTGGTAGATACTTCCCAGATTGTCTATTTCATCCTTCTTGGTTTGGTATGTCTCATATCTGTAGCCCTTTCCGCCTTCTTTCTTGGCATCGACAAGGCAATGAGGAAGAAAGTGCTGGGAATGATTTTTCATATAAAATAAATGTATTAAAATAAAGTAATTAGGGGGTACTCGGAATGTATATGCCAAGTGTGATGAGAGTGCTAATGGGGGAGAGAAATGATGTGAATAAACAAAGAAAAAATCCCAACCCATAAGCTTTTTAGGACTTAC